>Ga0209581_1000712_pt1 | contig 54047 bp, 55 predicted proteins | sample Coa_R2_FD_187160 | JGI IMG/M metagenome (GOLD analysis project Ga0209581, IMG submission 187160) | Surface soil microbial communities from Centralia Pennsylvania, which are recovering from an underground coalmine fire - Coalmine... | ecosystem: Environmental > Terrestrial > Soil > Unclassified ...
CTCCGGGGCCGTGAATGCGACCTTGCGTTCATGAGGGTGTTCTCCTTTCTTGAGGTTTTCCCAACCTGCTGAAAGGAAACACCCTCTCTTCTCAATTTCCACAGAATTCTTTACATCACCCCAAGTTGGTGAAGAGCCAATCTGAAATGTCACAGTTGAGCTGAATGGTTTCTTTGGCTAAGACAATCGCCCACATGACTTATCAGCCTGAGTCTTTAGGTGTCCTCGTCGGAGTTTTCGTCTGAAAGAGACCCAAGGCGTCCAGAGACCGTGCAGAACCCTCTGAAGTCAGTTTTCGCATGAAGAAATTAGAAGGGAAGCGCGCGCCGAGGAGCGTGCGCATATACGTTCGCTACGTAGCCGTTGTGGAATCCAGCGATCGAATCGCCAGTGTTGTAAATCGAAAGCGCTGTTTCAAGTGCAGCGAAGCCCGCGCCAATTTCTTGCGCGGCGGTCGAGTACGCGGCGATTAGAATGCTCGATCCGACTTTCAAATTTGTGCATGGTTCGAGAAGTTGTTCAGGTTTTACACCAAGCTCCACAGCCATCTCAACGTTGACTTGCATCAAGCCGATGCTCACGGTGTAGTGATGAAGCCCAAACCATCGGAGCCATGCCTTTGCCTGACTTAGGTCTCTGGGTTGTTTTGAAAGGACGAGTGCTCCATCCCTGTACCCAGCGCGCTGTGCCGCGGCTTTCGGACGGTTGATACTGATGGCGTTGGGGTTGAGATCCGATTCGGTGCGAGCGATTGCGAGTAGCGTATCGGGTGGTGCGCCGGGCGCGCAGCGGTCGGCGAGCGCGACGAATTCAGCCTCCGAGAGCCGAGCGCCCGCATGTTGGCGCTGGGCGTGTGCAGGTAAACCGAGGATTAGGCACGAGAAGCCGAGGAATGCGAGCTTCGTCCAGCACATCCCGCTTTTGCATGAACCATCTTCCAGCAGAGTGTTTCGCATCATCGCAGATGATTCTCCACTACTGATTTATTGCTGACAACGCAGGCAGTCCGAAGAGCCTCGCCCAACTCTCGGTGCTAGCCTCTTGAATTTTCGGAATCGGAGTGCCTTTCGCCCAATAGTCGTTGGCAATCGTTATCAGGACGGTGGGATTCTCGGTGGCGGAGGATAGAAACGGCCAAACTAAGAGTTGCTCATAGCAGATCAGAACTGCCGCGCGTTGGTTCTCTACAAGAATCGTTCCGGGACCAAACGGATTGAGCGGCACGCCATCAGGGCTGAATGGGTTCCACATCGCGATTGGCACTGGAATCCTTTGATAGTAGACGTTTGTCGTGCCTTTGCCGCGCGCAAGTACAGCGTTGTAATAAGCCCGGCCAGCGGTGGGGCTCGATCGCGGTGTGCGCGGAAGCCCGACACCGATGACGAGTGTCGCGTGCCGCGCCGCGAGGTTGTCGAGTGACCCATGCCAGAACGCTTCGGTCGCTTCGGTCCACTGAGTTACAACGTGTTCAGGGAAGACCAAAACCTGTGCGTTTGATTGCCTGATTGTGCGCTGTATTTGCTCGGACGAAAGGAATTCGGATAGGAAGTCTGGGTCGCCCTGGCCTGCCCCTCCGAATTGCGTGTTGATCGCCTCCCAGTCCGCCGGAGGAGAGGGCGGCTTATAGAGACAATTCGTCGCGAGTGAAGCGAGCACAACGATAGTCACCGTCCACATCGGAAACCGAGCAGAGAGCGGAAGAAGCGCAAGCGTTCCGATGACGCCCAACCAGGCGGTGCCCGGAAACAGGACGCCAGCGGACAGGAATGGCGAGGCCCAACCAATAATTCCCAATGGTGGAAGCGCGGCGAGAAGGAACATCGCGCCGATGGCAAAGGGACATACGGTACGGTTTCGCGTGAAGAGAAGTGCGGCCGGAATTCCCAAGAGTGCGGAGGCGCCAAGACAGATCAAGATTCCCTCAACCATGTTTCCACGAGCACCGAAAAACGTGCTTGCTCCCGGAATTAACGGCCAGCTCGCGCCAAGGTAGTAGCAAAACAGAGTTGCGTAGGAGTGAGCTCGAGATTGGGCGTGGTATAGAAGCAGCGGAGCGAGAAGAGCAAACGGGATCGTGAGAATGTGCCCGCTCCATGCAATCGCAGAAATTGCGGCGGCGAGGGCCGGTACAAAGAGGCTATGGCTGCGGAACTTTTGTGCGAAACGTCCATAGAGGGCGGAGTCGATGTTGAACGATGGACGAAGGAATCGGGCCGAAGTATCGGCTGTCGAAGCTCCAGCTATTAAAGTCTGAGATGACCCAGAGACTTCCGGTCGGGACGATGTATTCGCCGTTAGGCCATGGGTCGAGGGTTCGTCCACGATGATCCTTGAAATGGGCTGCGCTGTTCGGGATGAGCCTGCCATTGACTCGGATGCCATTCGTTGTAACCTCCACGTAGTCGCCAGGGACAGCGGCGATTGGCTTCATCAGCGGTGCCCCCCCATCGGGACACGTACCTCCTGGCGTACGGTAGCCCCGTTGGAGCGAGATGATCGCTGCATTGCCCTCGGGGCAAAACTCGACGAGGTTCGCTGAGGGCGTTCGACTGACAACATAGAACCCGCGTTCCAGGGAGGACGTGAGATTGATGCGGATTCCGAAAAGTCGAAACGTCGTGTAGAGCACGAAAAATGGCGCACAAAGCAGCAACGCGGCTCGAATGGCCCGTCGCCATCGAATACGAATGTCAGATGGCCCATGGAACGGTCTCCACAAGTTCGTCGCTGCTATCGATCTCATCGTTCAACGCCTCACGCTTGGTTGGGTGGCCGGCCGCTTCAGAACGTTCCTCTGGATCTGAGGCGCGGCCAATTCGGAAAAATCTGTGGACTGTCACCTCGAAGGCGTAGCGTTTGTGTCCGTGCTGATCGGTCATGGGCCGCTGGTCGAAACTCCCCTCGACATAGACGTTCGTGCCTTTTTCGAGCTCCATCGAGAGAGTGGCGAGGTCGCCGTAAAAAACGAGGTTGAACCAATTCGTGTGTTCTGCGGGTAGGCCGTTGCGCGAAAGGCGATAGGTTTGGCCCAGCCTGACGTTTGCCACAGCCATGCCCGAGGGCAAGGAACGGAGCGTTGGTCTCGCCGCGAGATATCCCGCCAGTTGAAAACGGTTCTCCTGCATCGGTCATCGCTCCGCATCAATTTGTAGGCGTTCAACAAACCCGCGAGCGGGCTGCAAATCTTGGGTCTTAGGCGACAGAGGCTCGATTGGAGCATCAGCATCGGCAGTGTGTGTCGTGGTGGGCCGCCCGGAGGACTGGGGCGGTTGAGTCGGGCGGGCAGGGTAGCGAATGATTGGTTCCTGCGGAATCGGTGCACCATTTCGAATGCAATAGAACTGCCGCGGAGGCGGGATGTCCGCCCTCGATTTGAGAATCGGATCGAAGAAATAGAGCATCTGTCGGCCGTATATCGGCCGATGCCCGGATATAAAGATGAGCATGTCGCCCGCTGCGACGATGCGCTCGTCTTCTCCAGTTCCTTCTTTGCGGGGAGGGTGCAGACGGAGCACTTCGTCTGGTGTCATTAGGGGACGCTCAATCTCGACGACACTTTGATTGAGATGGTCCGGGATGGGAGCCATGCGTGAACCTGAGAACGTGAAAGATGCCTTCTTGATTGTTTGAATCCCGGTCATCTTGCTGAGCAATTCGGCAGTCTCGTACTGGTTTGGGGCGAACGCCACACGGACCTGACAATTGCTGACAATGCTCTCGTTGGGACCGTACTCGTCGACGATTTGCCGGATATCTTGCGTGATGAGGTAAGCCTTGAGTCCGAAGCCGGCCATATACGAGAGGGCGTCGGCAAAGATTTCCATACGCTTGAGCGAAGGAAATTCGTCGATGAGAAAGAGCAGACGATGTTTATTGTGGAGTTGGCGCGCGCCTTCGAAGTCTAGTTTTTCCGTAAGTCGGTTTACTACCATCGTAAAAATGAGCCGCATTAAAGGGCGTAAGCGAATCTTGTCGCTCGGTGGCACAACTAGATAAAGCGAAACAGGTCGCTCGTGATTCACTAAGTCCTGGATCGTGAAGTCGCTGGTGGAAGTGCAGCGGGAGACGAGAGGATCACTGTAAAGAGTCAGCGCCGTTTTAGCGGTCGAGAGCACTCCGGAAAAATCTTTATCCTCCTTGTCCAGCATTTCCTGGACTTTTTCCTTAACGACAGGATGCGTTCGTGTCGGTTCTCCGGTGGGCAACCGCCAATGCCGCTGGCCATTTCGGTCGTGGGGGTAGTTCAACAGTTCTTCCAGCGTTTCGCGAAATGTAATACCGGGCCGCGTGAAAACGCCAGAGAGCTCCGTCAATGAGGCAGCATATCCGTGCGCGGCTCGGGCGTAGCAAACATGAAGGATCATGCCTGTCGTGATTGAAACGGCGGCATCTTGCCAGTAACGCTCCTGGGGACTGTCCTCGCCGGTTCGAATGATCATGTTCGCGATGTTCTGAGCGTCTGAGACGTCGCGGTCTGTGAAGAGACGAATTTCCGCCAGGGGATTGAAGCGAGAGGAATGATCGGGTTCGATGGGAGAGAACTTGAAACAGAGGTGTCCAGCATGATTACGGAAACCGGAGGTCTTTCCCCAATTCTCACCTTTGATGTCATACACGACAGCACTCTCTGGCCACGCAAGGAGCGTGGGAATCACGAACCCGGCTCCTTTGCCGCTGCGAGTTGGGGCGAAGGCAAGAATGTGTTCGGGGCCGTTGTGTTTCAGGTAGTGCAAGTGCTTCGCGGAATCGTCATACCATCCGCCGACATAGACACCGGGTTTGCTCTTTAAGAGGGAAGTCGCCTGAATATCTTCCTTGGTGGCCCAGCGAGCGGAACCATGCAGGTCATCGGTATTCTTCGAAAGTGATTTCGTGTGCGCAAGATTCACGAAGAAAAATAGTGCGCCGGATGCGAATGCTCCGCCGACGATGATTCCGCACGAAAGCAACAAAGGCAGTTTAATGGCAAGGTCAGGGGAATTGCCGAAATGCAGAAGCCAAGTCAGCCACTTGTAAGGAGCATAGAGGTGAAGCGCGCCTAGATCGAGGAGCGCCGCTCCAAGGGCCTGCTGATATTCGAAATGATAGGCGACATACTGCGTCGCAAGCACGTTTGTGAGAACTAAGCCCACGAAACCAGCAATGCTCGGAGGCCAATAGTAGCCCCCGATGTATCCCGGGTCGCGCGGCTTACGGTATGCGATTTGAGGGTTCAACGCGCGAGTTCCTTGCTGCGACTCCGTTCGCGAACTTGCTGGACGCGTCCGAAGCCGGCAACGTACGCGATCCGAACGTGGTCGCCAATTCGAGGCGCCGTCTCAAGGTCATCCTTCTGGTGAATGACAGCGGTGTGCTGGTTGATTCGTTGGACTAGATCGTGCGTGGTTTCCGCGAGAATCGTTCCGCGATAGACGCCGCTATCAGTGAGCGCCTGCTCGATCCGTGCGTCCGGGCGAAGCGCGCGCAGAGCCAACTGAACCTGTTGTGGAAGTTCGGAGCCGCCCAAGAGCTTCCGCACGTCCGTTCCGGAAAGTTTGTCGTGAACTTCGATAACGCCGCTGCCGCGCTTGTGCTCGACGACGAGGGAGGTGGTCTCGCGCCTCTCTACGCTAGGGCGTCCGCGGTGGGCGAAAGCGTGGATGCGAGCGGATAGCGTTCTGACGTCTTCCGTGGTCGTTCGGTCAAAGAGGAGTTCGTATGGGTGCTCGGCATCGATGGCGCTGTTGTCTGCAATTTGAAGAGTCGAGTCGGGTAGGGATTTTGGGCCCCTGCCGGCTTTCATCTCTTCGAGAAATTCAACGGCCAATGCTTCGTCCCGCTCGAACGCAGCTTCGAGAACATCCTGAAGCTGCTCGGGGGTTAGTGGGACGCGGCCGGACTCGTCTGAATCAAGATAAGCCTCAAGGTACTGCCGCGGCCAAGTGATGAGGTCGTGGTTTAGCTCCGAATCGAAGAGCGTCTCCAGGGCGGCCGGCGAAGGTGCACTATCTTCGAGTTCTTGTACCTGATGGTTCACGGCGTTCTGGATTACGTCTAGGCGGAGAGCTTTGCTCGGCATTTCCATCGAGAACCTCCAGCGAGGAATTCCACGGAGCCTGCTGAGGCCACACAGGTGTATACATATAGCACCCTGTTCCAAGGCTTTGTCAATAGGATTGTCTTGTGAGCAAATTGGCCGTGGGCACCATTGTGGCGCAAAGCAGGAGCTCATTGACCGCTGTGAAGCTTTCTATCTTGATGTGCGGTTTCTGCTAGTCAGTCGTTCGGCTTCAATCGACGAACGCAACGTTGCGAAATATTGTCCAAGCCATCCGCCCCAGTTACTCTGTTCTTCTGTAATGCCGCGCCTCAAGAAGAACTGAGCTTGCTTCTTAAAGAAGGTTTCGTTCCCCAACAGCACCGTGGCATCCCCATAGTCAGAAACCTCGATGTCCGGCATTCTGTCCGCAAAACTCTTTCGAAGGTGAATAAAGGTGTTGACGCCGAGTTTTCCGGCGCTTCGCGCCGTCTCGATGCTGTCCGTGTGGTATATCAAATGAATTTTGGCGTCGGTGCCCTCAAGCAAGAGGTAGCGACGCCCGCTGCTATCGTCCTCTGCGTGTAAGAGAACACGTCCCTGGATTCGTTTCAGTTTTCGAGTGTCAGTAATCTCGAACGGCAGACGCGGATCTGATAGTAGAGCGCCGTGGGCCGCCAGCATCTTTTGGCGGTCGAGGGTTCGCTGCAATGTTCGAAGGACCGTCTCAAAGTCGCTCTGGACAAGCCACTGTTGTGATGCAACTGATTTCGCTAAGCCCATCTTTTCCAAATGCGCAAGCCGCGCGCTCATATCCTGGTGGAGGCTTCGTTCTCGATCGGAGTGTCCTGGAGCTGTGATGTCGGTCGTAATGGTGAACGAGGGGGACTGACCGTCGTTCGCTCTCTGGATGATGCGGTCTAGGGAAGTGTAACGAGCTTGCGTGATTTCCCTTTGTCGAGCTTCCTCCGCATCGCCTTCGGTTCGGATGCCCAGAGCTTTAGTCGCCAGATTCTCCGCGTGGAACCGAATGCCGGAACGAATGTAGTCGCGAGCTATCAGCAGCGCGCAGCCGTTCTGGTCCTCCCCGCGCAGCGCAATGTGCACGTGAGGATGCTCGGTATTGAAGTGTACGGCGGCCACCCACTCCAGGCGCGTCTTCAAATCTTTCTCCATGCACCGAATGAGTTTTCGCGTGTGATCCTGAAGGTTTATACGTTCGCCGAACTCGGGAGACACAATGAGTTTGAAGAGGCGCTCATCGCCCGCTCGCTGCCAACTGTCCAGGACCGAGGCGATATTTATGTTTGTTCTGCTGGTGTCAAACCCTGCTCGGGACGGATCGCCACCATGCGTAGCGCTGTCTCGCGCAATATACCGTCCGTGTGCTTTCCACTGGCCTCGGTTTTTGTTTTTTGCGTACGTCACACGGACGGACACCCGCTGGCTACGGAGTCGGGACGAGCGAAACTGCCGATTAGACTCAGATGGTGATTGGCGGCGGCGACGGCGCGCGCGGTTCGTCATCTGAGCGAATCGAAGCACCGATCCAAGGACTCCGGCATATCTCCGAGGATCGTCGTTCGGGTTTCGCTTTGACCGGCGGGGCCTCAGGCGGATGGGCGGCTCCTCATTGCTGTTTGCCATGAGTCAGTACCTCCTCCAGTGTCGATTTGTTTCGAGTCGCTACCTCTTGGCCGGCAAGGCGAAGAATCTTTGCGTACCTCAGCTTTGCCCGCGCACGGGCAGCTGGCAGTACTTCCTCGGGAGGCTCAGCCACGCAGGTCAGGACGTACTGCAAGAGGGAATTTGTGAGGGCGACCTGTGTGTGCACTAGAGTGAAGAGCGCTTGCACCTCCCTGGCTACGTTGGCGAGGGTCGCCGCAATGCGGGCCTCAAGGTCGTCCATCGCTTCCGTGTTGTCGCCTTTTTCAAGTTCGTGCTCACAAGCAGCAATCAGGAATGCCTGTTCGGTTCGGAAGCCACGCTCCTTCACGGCAGCGCGTACTTGGTCTCGCAGGTCGGCGGAAGGGTATCGAAAAGTTCGTGGAATGCCGTTTTTACTCACAAACTGCCTCCTTTCTCGGCGGTACCCGTGCGGTACCACGAGCCTTCGACCGGGTACCAGGACAAGCGAGAGAACCATAAGACGTTAAGGTTGAAAAGCGTCGCGAAGCGGTACCAAGGCCTTTATGTTCCAATACCCCGACCACCCCGAAGAAACCTCGCTCAATCATCCGTGCACGCCCCCCTTCGCAGTCTGTGACGCTCGCTAACAGTGGCCTTCTGAGGCAATCAGTGGCATCTCGTGGCAATTTGTTGCCTTCTGTGGCTTTCTGTGGCCTCGCAATTTCTTTTGCAATCGCCGCATCATGGTGCTATATGTATACAGCACTCAGGAGGAAGTCAATGGAAAATCGCTACCGCCGCACCCTAGAAAAACTTGCCGCCGAACCGCCGACCACCAAGACGGCGCTGGTCTGCGCCCTCCTCCCTGAGATCGAGACCGCCCTTGTGTCCGGCAAAACGCTCAAAGAGGTCTCGCAGCGACTTGCCGATGAAGGCCTCGACGTCACATACAAAACGTTTCGCGAAATTATTCGCCGAGTGCGAAGGAAACCGCGAACATCCGCGGCAAGGAGCCGAGAAACTTCGACGCGCTCGAATGCCGGCGATCAAGTTCTCGTTTGTGATCCGCTGCATGATCCCCTGGCCAATCTCAGAAGAGTGGAAGCGTCCAGACCGGGTTTTCATTTTCGAGGGACTGAAAAGCTAGATGTCCTCGTTTATGGAAGGAGGGGGGCACATGAGCAAAGCAAACGGCAATAGCGATGGAACCAGCGTTCATTTCGCCTTGCAAGGGAAGGGAGGGGTCGGAAAGAGCCTGATTGCTTCCGTGCTGTCGCAATTCTTTGTGTCGAAGGACCGTGCACTACACGCTGTTGATGCGGACCCGGTAAATCAAACTCTCGCCGAGTATCGAGCTTTGGGTGTGGAGCGGCTGAATCTCTTGAAAGAGGGCAGTGTCGATCAGAGACAGTTCGACACACTAATGGAACGCATCTTGACCGAAACGGGCACGTTTGTGGTTGACACCGGGGCTTCTACGTTTATTCCGCTTTGGCACTATCTCCTCGAAAACAAGGCACTGGAGTTTTTGTCTGGTCGGGGGAGACATGTGTTTGTGCATACAGTGATTACTGGCGGGCAAGCTCTCGGGGACACGTTGAGTGGCTTCGACCAGCTCGCAGAAACAACGGTTCAACGCAATCTTGTGGTTTGGCTGAATGAATACTTCGGTGAGGTCAAGCAACACGGAGCTTGTTTCTCGGACATGGCTGTGTACAGAACACACCGGGAAAAAATTCATGGCGTTGTAGCAATCGTCCGGCGCAATGCCGATACCTTCGGGAGGGATGTGGAAGACATGATTTCTCGGAAGCTGACTTTCGACGAGGCCGTTAACGGGGCAGACTTCACGATCATGGCGAAACAGCGATTGCGTGTCATCCAGCGGGATCTCTTTGAGCAGCTGAATGCAATCGGGTTGTCCTAGCCAGGTAATTGATCATGGGTTCCGTCGATACCAAGAGACTCAGTGGCGAGGTTGCGGCGCGGCACGGACTCCTGATCCGCGAGGATGATCCGGCGATGGCGCTCGTCACGATGAGCGAAATTGTTTTGGAGCAGGTATTGTGCGAGGCCGAGCTGCGGCTGCGGAGTCTATTTGCGGAGGCAGAAGAAGGTCAGAAGAGGTCGCAACAAGAGACGCTAGTCTGGGTTCAAGAAGAAATGGGGCGTGCCGGAAGCGCGCTCCGGGCACAACTTCAGCGCGATATCGATGCCGGTCGATTGCAGGCGAGAGAGCTGGTCACCCAGCTCAGCCAAGTCTACTCGCGATCGGCGGTCCGCCGATGGGTTGCTGTGGGAATTGTTTCGGGTCTACTCTTAGTATTGATAGGTATCGGGTTGGGATTTGAGTTGGGGAGGTGGCTGCGATGAGATTCTTGCTGGGTTTTCTCTTCGGTGCAAGTTACAGCGGGAATCGAGCATTTCGAGTCGCTTTCCTCCTCATTATTTTGTTCCTCGCATTTTGCCTCTATCAGATGTCAAAACCTCTTGGGCACGGCGGCCGCGTTACCCCGCCCCCAGCTCAGGTTCGTTGACCGTTCGATTTCCTAGAATTTCAGTTCTGCAAACAGCGCGGGCAGGAAGCCGTGAAGCAACGGAGGCCCTCCAGGAGCGCACCTGTGGTTTCGCGGAGCACGGTCGAGCGGATGGGCTGTGGCGGATGTTGAGCTATGCTCGCAGGTCAAAGGCTGACGTGGGGCGCGGAGGTTGGGCCGATGTTGCGAGGCGACTGCCCGCGATTGCTCATGTCCGTGCGCCCTGAGCGGCGGACGTAGATTTCGGCAGGCCGTTCGAAGAAGTAACCGCCGCTGCGGAAAAGTCCTCCCTGATCCTGATGCGCGCCTTCAACACTGTCCTGTCCAGGTATTCTTGCTGTCGCTTATGATTTCCCTTGTGACTAAGATCCCGCGAGGCGAGCTGTTCTCGCAACGTTGCCTCGGGAACATTGTGTGCCAGAGCGTAGATCGCATACGCCAGATCCGAACGGGTCTGATCTCCACCATAGATGCTGCGCTTTCGGAAATCCTCGATAGTCTTGAGCCGTGCCTGTGAGGTGCCCACTTGTGGTGACCGGTGCTCAGATGCCTGTCGCTTCTTCGCATCGTTAAACATTTCCTCAGCTTCGCGTAAGAATTCTTCTGACCGCCTGTAAATGCGGCCGCTTGCTTCGTGCAACAGCACGAAAGGGTAGAGTCCATTTTCCTTGCGGTATTTTTCTTTTCGATTCGTGAAACCCGCAAGCCGTCCGTAGTGGCGCCAATCGGCCGACGCTGGATCCCCAAGAAAGCGGCGCGCAAGAACTCGGGCAACAAACGTGGAGAACTCTTTAGGCAAAACCTCGCCGTGATTGAGCCAGGCCTGAAAATTGCCCGGAGAGGTTTCAACGATCACGGCGGGTTCGAAACCTTCCTCCTTCAAGCGGCCAACGGTTCTCCATCCGATGTCGTCGAGCAATGTCAATCGATGCTCACTGCTCGGGCGAATATAGATGTTCCTTCCACGCCCATTCTTGAGTCGAAGCCAAGAAATAGATCGAAGCAGCGTATTGCGGTCCCACACTCGCGGCAGCATTTGCCGGCGACTATTCGGGTCGAACAGACCGATCTCGAAAACCTCTGAGTGCATCGCTGTCGCTTGTAGTCGAACCGCCTCGTCGGTGGATTTGCTCGCCATAAAAGTTCCCCCTTGACAAGCCCGAAACCGAAGCGTACAAAGGTGCTCCATCGAGCATGCGATATACATATAGCACGCACGATATAAAGACGCCAGTCACAAAATGGGAGCGGCATGGTCGAGCTGGAGCAAGTCGTAATCAGGCGGAACGAGAAGCTGGTTCGCGAGCTAGGGCCGCTTGTGACAGCTTGCCTGAACGATTCGCGCACTGAGGACGTTCTTCTGAATGCCGACAGCACATTGTGGGTCAAACGGACGCACAGCGACTTTGAAGTCGTGGGCAAAATGACGAACGCACAAGCGTTGAGCGCCTTCGGTACAATCGCGGCCATTCGTAACACGGTCATAAACCATGAAAACCCGATCCTAGAAACAGAGCTGCCCACTGATGGGAGCCGCTTTGAGGGGCTGATTCCTCCCGTCGTTCGTCAACCAGTGTTCGCAATCCGGCAGCGCCCCCGCAGCGTTTTCACGCTCACAGACTACGAAACGACAGGAATTCTAACGGCGAGACATGATCCGCTAAACCACCAACGCCACCGTGATCAGTTCATAGAGTTGGTGCGAGGCAAGTCCCATGCTGATGTGATTCGAGTTGCAATCGAGCAGCGGAAAAATATTCTGGTCGCCGGTTCCACCGGGTCTGGCAAAACGACATTCATCAATGCCGTCTTGCACGAACTGGCTCTCATAAATCCAGCCGATCGTGTGCTGATCATCGAAGACACCCCGGAATTGCAGTGTAACGTCAGGAATTCTGTGGCCCTCCTGGCGGTCGGGCGCGTGTCGATGCTCGATTGTCTCCGCGCCTGCATGCGCCTCAAGCCGACTCGGATTGTGGTTGGAGAAGTGCGAGGGGCCGAAGCCCTGAGCATGTTGAAGGCTTGGAATACTGGCCATCCGGGAGGCGCCGCGAGCGTACATGCGAATGACGCGAGGGGTGCTCTAATTCGGCTTGAAAGTCTCGTTGCGGAAGCCACAGAAGCACCACAGCAACAGCTAATCGCTGAGGCAGTCAACGTGGTCGTCTTTGTTGATAACGAACCAGCGATCAAAGCCGGCAGAAAAGTGCGTGAAGTTGCCGTGGTCGTTGGCTACCGGAACGGTGCGTACGAATTGGAGTACGTGTGAGGAGGCAGACGTTGAAAGCTCCAACGCTAGCGCAGGTCAGAGCGGCGATGACGCGTTACGACGCCGCTGCAGCCGTGGTGCTCAAAGCGACGGCAGTCGTCACGATTGTCTGCGCTGCCTCTCTAGTCGCTTGCGAGGTGCTGGTGCCCTGGCACCCTCTCTTTGCGGGTCTCACGTTGAGCGCCGGCCACTTGGGGATGATCTGGGTTGGAGCCGCCCTCGGGGGCTCGGGTTTTCTTGCATGTTGCGTACTTGAAGGCCGCTCGTATATGCGCAGTTGGGTGCTGTACGTGTACGCATTTGCTTTTCTAGCTTTCAGTTTCGTTCTGCTGATGGAGTGGTTCGAAGTTAGCGGAGCGAGTGGGTTGAGGTCGTAAATTTCGATGAAAGGAATACTCAAAATGAAGTCCATGAAGAAAGTGAATTGGCGGAGGCTAAGCGCGCATTTCTTACTCCTGACGTTGGTTGCACTGACGTTGAGTAGCACTGCACTCGGGGCTCAAGGAGGCCAGGCGTTACCCTGGGAGGCTCCCCTTACGAAACTCCAACAATCTCTCAGCGGACCAGTGGCGGGCGCCATTGCGGTAATCGCACTGGTTGCGATCGGAGTGGTTCTCGTTTTCGGTGGGGAGTGGAACGAGTTCGCCCGGCGCTCGGTCTACGCCGTGTGCGCTATCGCTTTCATCGTTTCGGCGGCGACGCTGTTGGCCGGCCTATTCCAAGTTGGCGCCGCGGTTGTGTAGCCATGGACGCTCCGCGCGAAGTCCCGTTTCACGAGTCAGCGAATCGCCCGAATCTTTTGCTCGGCGGGGACCGGGAACTCGTCCTGGTTTTTGCGATTCTCGCGGCAATGCTCGTCTTCGCCGTTATGAAGTGGTGGAGCGTTGTGGCTGGGGTGGTGTTGTGGCTGACGGCGGTGGGGGTTCTTGCTCGGATGGGTAAAGCGGACCCGCTTCTGCGCCAAGTTTATGTCCGCCACATCAGGTATCGCGCTTTTTATCCAGCGAAGAGCCGTCTCGTTGCCCCGCAAACCACGACACCTATGAGTTGGAGATAGCTCGTGCCTTTCATCGAACATCGCCGTCATGCTGTGGGGCTAGCCGATCTACTCCTTTACGACTCCCTCATTGAAGATGGAATTCTCCTGCTTCATGACGGAGGGCTACTCGCAGGGTGGAAGTTCCGCGGGCCCGACATGGGTTCGGCTACTCATGCAGAGATGTCGACACTAAGCGCCCGTCTCGGGGCGATTCTGCGATTGGGGAGCGGATGGATGGTGCAGTGCGACAGCATCCGTTCGCAAGCGCCTGGGTACCCAGAGCATCAGCAGTTCCCCGACTCGATCACAAGAATTGTCGATGACGAGCGCCGCGAGCAGTTCATGGCTGAAGGTGCACACTTCGAAAGCGAATATTTCCTGACTCTTACGTATCTGCCGCCAATTGCGCGTGAAGAGAAAATCAAGGGATGGATGTTCGAGGGGATGAAGGGGAAGCGTGGGGAGGCTGCGCGAGTTCTAGAGCAGTTCAAGTCACGGATTGCAGCATTCGAGGATGTTTTCAAATCCCTGTTCACTGTAACTCGATTGAAGTCCCTCTACGAAAGGGACGCGCGAACTAACGGCGCCGTTTACGACGAGCTCCTTCGTTACGTGCATCGGTGCGTCACCTGGAAAGACCACCCTGTTCTACGGCCGGATTTCCCGGTGTACTTAAGTGACTTGCTCGCAACCGAAGATTTTATAGGGGGCCTAACGCCGCGCATTGGCAAAAGGCATTTGCGTGTAATCGCGATTGATGGATTCCCGAAAGCGAGCGTTCCCGGGATTCTAGCTGCACTCGACGCACTTCCGATTTCGTACCGCTGGAATACGCGTGCGATTTTGCTGGATCCAGAGGAGGCTCGTTCGCTTCTCGACAAAGTGAGGAAAAAGTGGCGGTCCAAGATACGCGGCCTGAAAGATCAGATCATGCAAACGCAGAATGGCCCGGTAAATCTTCACGCTCAGCAAATGAGCTTAGATGCCGAGGAGGCAATGAGTGTCGCTGTTGCCGGCGACGTTCTATTCGCACAGTACACAACCAACGTAATTTGCGCCGATACAGACGAGGCCAGAGTTGAGGAGGCGGTTGGACTCGTTAAGAAGACAATTCAGAATCTTGGGTTCGCCGCGCGCGTCGAAGATGTCAATAGCGTAGAGGCGTGGGTTGGCTCACTTCCTGGGGACGGTTATCGCAACGTTCGCCGCGTCGTCTTGCACACGCTGAATCTCGCGGACCTGCTTCCGATTAGCGCGGTATGGGCAGGAAACAAAGAGAATCCCTGCCCGTTTTACCCTCCAAAGAGTCCGCCACTCCTATTTGCAGCGACGACGGGCTCCACGCCATTTCGCTTCAATCTTCACTACGGCGACGTTGGACACACCTTGATCGTTGGACCGCCCGGATCAGGAAAGTCTACTTTTCTAGGGTTCGCCATCGCTCAATTCTTTCGATATGCGCGCGCACAGGTGTTTGCTTTCGACAAAGGGTACTCGCTCTATGTATTGACCAAAGCGGGCGGCGGGGAGTTCTACGATCTGGGGGGCGAGAAAGCTTCGCTCTCGTTCTACCCGTTAGCCGAACTTGGAGAAGACAGCGACGTAGCTTGGGCCTCAGGGTGGATCGAAAAACTCTGCGCTCTGAGTGGTCTCCGTGTCACTCCAACCCAAAAGAATGCAATTGCAGACGGAATCAAGTTGTTGCGGCAGGCAGAGAGCCGCACGATGACTGATTTTGTCGCAACGGTTCAGGACAAAGAAGTACGTACTTCTCTCGAAGCGTACACATTGAGTGGTCCTCTCGGTCGTCTCCTCGATGCAGAGAGGGACGGGCTGCGCGACAGCCGTTTGATGGTTTTCGAGATGGAGAACCTAATGAAGTACGGGGACGGCAGTGGCAACGCCACTGTGGCTGTGCTGCTCTACCTCTTCCGTCGAATCCAGAAAAAACTGGACGGCCGTCCGACGCTCATCGTTCTCGACGAGGCATGGGTCTATCTGCGAGACGAACTCTTCCGCGAATACCTTCGCGACTGGTTGAAGACCCTAAGGAAGTTGAACGCTGTTGTAGTCCTTGCGACCCAAAATCTGTCCGACATATTTAATTCCGGAATCTGCGACGTGGTTATGGAGGCCTGTCCTACAAAAGTCTTGCTCGCCAACGCAGAGGCGGCTACGGCGCAATCGCGCCGACTTTACGAAGCCGCAGGGCTGAATGAACGCGAGATCCAGATCGTGCAAGGCGCTACGCCAAAGCGCCAGTACTACGTTGTATCGCCGGAGGGCCGCCGACTCATCGCGTTGGGCCTGGGACAAGTCGCGCTGTCCTTTGTCGGTGTGAACAGTCCTGAAGAACGGAAGAAGGTCGAGGAACTCATCGCGGCTCTTCCGCGAACCTGGCAGGCGGAATGGTTGCGTCATCGAGGTCGCTCTGATTGGGCGGACTGGTGGCGTGACATAGAAGGAGTAAACGATAGGAGGGTCACAGCATGAAGAGAGTTGTCGTGTTAGTTCTAGCATTTTCCATGTTGTTCGTGGCGGTGCCCACACAGAGCGACGCCGGCGTAATCGCTGGTGTCGCGACTGAATGGACGCAGATCCTAAACCACGTCCAACTTATTCAGTCGTACATCCGGCAGGGTCTTCAGCTCGCAAACGAGTTGAAGCATTACCAGCTAGCACTCAAAGAAAGCCTGGTCCAACCGAATCAAGTATTCGGGGTCATTCAGCAGGACCTCGGGCAGTTGGCGCAAATCGTCCAGGGAGGGCGTGCGCTGGCCTATTCGATGGCCAATCTGGATGCGCAATTTCGGAATACTTTCACTGGATATGGCTTCAGAACTCAGGGCTACTTCCAGGACTACCAGAAATGGTCCCAGACATCTCTGGACACGACACTGAACTCGCTGAAGGCTGCCGGATTGCACGGCCAACAATTACAAAGCCAACAGGCCATTCTTGCCGCGCTGCGCGCGCAATCGACCGGGGCCGGCGGCGAGGTTCAGGCAATCGAGGTAGGAAACCAGATTGCCGAGCAGCAGGTCGAGCAACTCATGGCGCTTCGCCAGTTGATGTTGGTCGATTTACAGAGTAAACAAGCCTATCAGGCGGAGCAAATCCAGAAGGAACAGGCGGCCGCTGCTGCGGGTCAACAAGTATTTGGCAAACAGCACATGGCGACCGACGACAAAAAATACTAGCTCCGTGGAGGAGCTTCGTGAAACCCAACAACTTGCTCGTGGTAGGTCTCCTAGTTGCGGTGATTCCTGGGGGCTGCAAAAAGGTCGATCCCCCCAGCCCAATTGTAAAGAAGGTCCAAGATGCTGGTGCAGGTGACGTCTCTAGTGCCTCGAAGGAATCGCTTGAACAGTGGTTCAAGCAACATCATGACCTTGCCAAAGAAATTGTGCAGGACTGCAACCGAGTCAAGGCAAGCAAGCCTGCAGATTGGGCCGACAGCACGGAAGGTCGAGTGTGCCAAGCAGCAGCGAGTGCTTCCGTGTTCGGCAACGAACACATACAACCAGATCAGCGAAAATTCTAAAACGAAGGATCACTGGTCCTTTCCTCAGGGTCTCATCAGATTAGGTGCAGCACTGGTAGTGGCGGCTGTGGTTGTGGCTCTCTCGGTCACAGCCGCCCATGCACAAGCAGGCTCCACAAACGCGCCGACGTCACTCCTCGACGAGTACAAATCACTCGAAGGCCAGTGGGTTTCCAAGCTCTTAGGTGCTGCACAGCGGTTGTTTGTTCTCTTGGCGGGAATCGAGGTCATTTGGAGTTTTACTCTTCTTGCGCTGGAGAAGGCAGACTTCCAACTTCTAACTGCCGCGATCATCCGAAAAATCATGTGGATTGGGATCTTCTACGCCCTGCTCCTTTATGGAGTGACTCCAGACGGCGGAGGATGGATTCCGGCGATTCTCAACAGCTTTCAACTTCTTGGCCAGAATGCCTCGGCTGTTGGCCCTCTGGGTCCAAGTGCCATTGTAGGCTTCGGTGTAAACACTTCTGTCGATCTACTCTCGGCCGCTAGCGACGCCGGATTTCTGACTAACATGGGAAACGCGCTCACTCTGGTTTTTTGCGCAGTTGTGATCTTTATTGCTTACCTTGCTGTAGCCATCCAGTTCGTGGTTGCGCTGGTTGAGAGCTATTTGGTCATCGGCGGGGGCTGCATACTGCTCGGCTTCGGCGGTTCCCGATGGACCGCGCCATATGTGGAGCGATACCTCGCCTATTCCGTATCCGTGGGCTTGAAAATTCTCATTCTTTACTTACTCGTAGGAGCCGGCATGACGCTCTCCCAAGGGTGGGCTCAGGTCGCGCTGGGAATCGGGAATTCTGCGGAGCCGGCGCGTACGGGCTTTGACCTTGCTGCGGCGGCGATAATGTTCCTCGCGGTATGCTGGATGTCGCCGAAGTTGGCCTCTGCCATTCTTGGTGGGGCAAGCGTTCTGACTGGCGGCGACCTGGCCGCAGTGGGCGTTGGTCTCGCAGCCGGAACCGCGACTGCCGCAATGGCCGGCGCGGCACTGGCCGCCTCCGGGACTGGCGCATTGGGAAAAGTCCAATCCGCAAGCGCGGCTGTAAATGCTCCGACGAACGGGCGCGGACCGACCACGGGTGGTACATCCGGTGCGCCTTCAAGTAGTCCTTCCAGTCCGATCGGTGGCGGAAGCGGCGGCGCTTCCGCCGCGATCCCTTCTGCATCAAGCCAACCTTCTCCTCCTGCACGTGGCGGAGGCACAAGCGGTAGCCAACAACCAAGTCCGCCCTCTGTTGCGCGCAGTCTAATCGGACTCGCGGAGCGGGCATTCGCTGCAGCAGAAGAGACGAGTGCGGCTACACGGGCTGCGCTTACGAATCTACGCATTCCCCACGACGCTGGAGGGCACGCGCCGCCAACGATTCCGACCGGCCATGGCGAAGGCTAGAGAAGGGAGACATCTAGTGCACAGTGCAACTTTAGCGAGCGAATCGGGAGCCCCAGTCAAATCTCATTTGGACAATCCCTACTTGAACGCCCGAAAGGAATGGGACGAACGTTACGGAAGCCTTATCAAGCGAGCCCAGCACTGGCGCGGCGCAGCGGTGTTGGCACTGCTCGTTGCGCTAGCCGAAGCCGTCGTGATTTTGGGCGTTGCCACTCGCCCCAAGACCGTTCCATACGTGGTGGCAGTCGATTCACTGGGCCGAGTGGTCGCCTCTGGTGCCGTCGAACAAAGTTCTCCCGTAGACCAGCGAATGAAGGCAAGTGCCCTGACGCGGTGGATTCAGGACCTGCGAGGTGTTACTAGCGACGGTCTCGCTCAGCGAAAAGCGATTGACCGAGTCTACGCGATGGTGGGGAGCGGCACGGCGGCACAAACACTCATTACGGAATTCTACAGAGCCAATCAACCCTTTGAGCGCGCAAACAAGGAAACGGTTCAAGTAGACGTGAACACGATTCTCCCCACGACCGAGCACACGTACGAAGTGGATTGGACTGAGACGGCGAGAGATCCGAGTGGGGGCGTAGTCTCCGTTGGCAGGTGGAAGGCAATTCTTACTGTCGCCGTCAATCCGCCTACAGATGAAAACGTTCTGCAAGTGAATCCCTTTGGCATTTACGTCATGAACGTCAATTGGTCGAAGGTTGTTTGAGGTGAACGATGAGTCATAAGAGCACGATAGTGGTATTTGTTTTCTGTCTCTCTTCCGTTGTGCCTGGGTTTGCGCAGGACAAGCAGGACAAGAAAGACGATCCTCCTCCCATCGTAATAAAGCGCGGATCACCGGCGCAGAACGACCCTGTTCCCGGCATAGACAAATACCCATTGTCGGAGGCAGTGCGTGCACTCGAATCAGGTGCCTCGCCACAGACACTCCCCGAGGGAGCAGCCGTTCTGCCGTCGATAACCAACGCGACCGCGCCGGGGAAGGCGTCGAGCGAGGTCCCTCGCGATTTTCAACCCAAACGAGACATCGTCCTGACCCCGACAGGCCTCGACGCGCTGCTGATTAGCCGTGATTGGGAGGCATCGCACAATACGCCCGCGATTGGGAATGATGGGCGTGTTGTTTACACGTACGGAGCTGGCCTGCCCATCGTAGTATGCGCCCCACTTCACGTATGCATGGTCGAACTCGAGCCAGGCGAAAAGATCATCGGCGAACCTCATATTGGGGACAGCGTTCGTTGGGAGATCGCACCGACAGCATCCGGCAGTGGGCCTGATTCGACGCCCATTCTAATCATCAAGCCCCGAATCTCGGGCCTCGATACAACGATGGTCGTACCCACTGATCGACGTGCGTACTACATTCGTCTGCAATCCAAACCTGCGGAGTATGTAGCACGCGTAGCTTTCACGTATCCCGAAGATCACAACCGCCAATGGCAGGTCTTTCTCGCGAAGCAGCATGAACAGGAACAGCAAGAGAAGGCTCAACGTGTGGCGGAACTTCCGAACAACGCAATAGAGAATCTGTATTGGAAATACACGATCAAAGGTGGGTCATCTTCTGTCCGGCCAGTGCACGTGATGGACGATGGTGTGAAAACCTACATCCAAATGCCGGAAGAGGCCATTCACCGGGAACTGCCAGTTCTCGTAGTTAAGAGCGCTGGTGGATCGGAGATGGTGAACTACCGTGTGAAAGACAACATCTACATCGTGGACCGCCTATTCGATCGAGCAGCCCTTCTTCTCGGAGTCGGCAAGCATCAGACGAAGGTAGAGATTGTCCGAGAACAAGAAGTCAAGAACGGCAAAACCGAACCCGTAAAAGTCCCGCCTCCTGAGCCTGGCGCGTCCGCTTCTCGTGGAGAGCAGCCATGAGTGAGATCAAGGATCAGATGGAATCGCCGTCCGGACTCGATCTAAATCCCAGCCCGCCGCCAACCGCTCGCGTCAGCAAGAAGGTTGGGCTCGTGGCCATCGGTATTGTTCTCGTTGTAGGGACGCTCGTTGTCTATGGTTTGTACACTCGAAAGGAGCAACAGACGGTTAGACGTCAAGCGAGCGAAGAAAAGCACCCCGAGCCTGCGCGAATTGCCGGAGATCAGGTGGTGAGGGAAATCGCTCCGCCTGCTGTGGCAAATCCACCCTCCGCGCCTGCCTCACGTCCCGAGTTGACACAACCGGGCTATGGTGACCTACGACCACCCTCAATTACATATCGGAGAGATGGGCAAGGTCGAGGGAACGCTACACGCAATCACGCATCCAGCGACGGAGAACTCTCAGCGGAAGAGCGCCTGCGGCTCGCGGCATTTCGAGAAGAACAGCAGGCTCTTGTTTCGCCTACAGCTATCGGCGAGAATTCGGCGATCAGCTCCGGAAACGCTCCCTCGATTGCTTCTGATCCACTGCAGCAATACGGACCTCTGGCCTCTCTACTTTCGAGCATTGGCAAACAGAATCCGGCTGGCCAAGATGTCCCGTCAGCGTCGTCCACGGGCCAGACTGGCAGCGCCTATGATGGTCAGAACGGCCAGTCTCAAAAAGACAGTTTTCTCCAGAGAGCACGAACCCGTTCAACGGAGAATTATCTAAAATCTACACGTACTGACGCGCTCAGCCGGTACGAGATAAAAGCCGGCTGGGACATTCCAGCGACTCTGGAACAGGCGATCGATTCCGACTTGCCGGGCGACGTAAAGGCCTTGGTGCGTTCAAATGTATACGACACGGCTACGGGGCGGTACCTCCTGATCCCTCAAGGCGCCCGCCTCCTAGGGACCTACAATTCGGTGATTTCCTACGGTCAAGCGCGCGTCCAAGTCGTGTGGACTCGAATCATTTTTCCGGATGGAAGCTCGATCAACCTAGACGGTATGAGCGGGCATGACAACCAAGGACGGGCCGGTTTCAAGGATCAAGTGAACAATCACTATGCCCGGCTAGTTGGATTTGCCGTGCTGACGAGTGCCTTTGCAGCTGGATTAGAACTTTCCCAACGGCAGAACTCGTCGCTCCTGACAACGCCAACTGCTGGCCAGACTGCTTCGGCCGCGGTAGGACAACAACTGACAGAACTGGGCGCGGAAGTCACGCGCCGCAATCTCAATATTCAACCTACCATCAAGATCCGCGTGGGCTATAAGTTCACAGTGAGGGTCAACCGCGATATGTTGTTTGGCGCCCCGTATGAGCCTGTGGAAATACGGTGAAAAAGAAGCAGGACATTACGAACATCGAGACTTGAAGAAAACTTTAGGGTGATGTATATATCGTACCGACTAGATCGCAGCAAGAATCTGCTGCGAACCCCTCAAAGCTCGTTGGTGCGACCTGTGGCAATACGTAGGAAGGCCGGCTTCGATGTGTTCAACGTTCGCTTGTTGATTGGCCTGGACAAATTGCTTCGCAAGAAGCGGCGGTATCAGGGTGATTTGTCTGCTTCGATCAACGACGCGCTACTCGCCGTCAACCTGAACACCGTCAAGCTTGTTACTCTCCAAGGGAAGAAGCCGAAGACCGCAAGAGAAACGCAGGTGGTCATATTGCGCCGTCTCATTCGCAGAATTCAGCGAATTGCGGAGGCGCGCGGTTGCTCGATGAACCAGCTCGTGAATAGCGGCTTGCTGGCCTATTACTCAAGAGGTCGGAGAGGCAAGCTCGACGGTTCATCCAAGGCTGTGAGAGGGAAGTCCATGGCGGCCTACGACAAAATGAGCACTGAGGAGAGGCAGCAACTGATGCAAGTTCTTGCGAGTCTTAGTGGTCTCCAGGAAGGCCCCGAAGAGGAGTTCCCGGACGGAACGCACTACGAATACGACGCCGCACTCAAAACAACTGTCGAAGTCAGCCCTTCGGGAGAACGTTTCCCGGTCGCGTTAGTGGCGGGAAAGCTTCAGCGCCGGTCAGACAAGGCTCTGGCGCACAAAACAACCCGATAAGGACGAACTGCTCTGAGCGAAACGAAACCAGCACTCGTTGTAATAGCGGGCCCGATAGGGGCTGGCAAGACTACCTTCTACGATGCCCACCTAAAAGACGCTTTCCCGACCGTGGTTCCGCCGATTCCACATCAGCGGGATGCAATGTTGCGCGAGCGCCGCTCGTTTGCGGTCGAGGACTTAACCGTGGACACGGAACTGCTAGAAAGTGCGAGGCAGGCCGGCTACGCAACAAAAGTTCTCTTCATCTCGACAGAAGATCCTAACTTGAACGTCGGACGAATCCTCGTTCGCATGAGTCGCGGCGGACAAGCTGTGCCACTCGGTACGATTCCGGAGTCGTATGAAGAAGCGATGAAAAGTCTGGCTGAGGCTCGGCGACACGCCGACGATCTCCTCGTGTATGACAATACGCCGAATGGGAAGGGGCATCGCCTCGTTGCCCGTTTCATCGCCGGGGAGCTAGTCAAAACTACGCATAGCACCCCCGAGTGGCTAAAGGATGTCTTCGGCCGCGAGTTGCAAAGCGAAGCGAAAGCAAAAGAAAAATCGCCACGCGGTCGTTAAGAGAGTCACGCACTAGCCGCTCATCTGCGTCAACCCTGGTGCAAGTAGTACTTCAGATAACCTAAGCACCCTCCGGGGCATCAACAATCCTGACAGTAAGTCAGCGGCTGCCAACGGGTCCCGGGGTTACGGATGCTCCTATCAAGGCGCCTGCTTAAAATGCTGGTTTTGATAGTTGTGGCCGGCGCCTTGGTTGCAGCTGGGATTTCCCACAGGTACGTCTGGCTCTATCTCACAAGAAAACAAGCACCGGGACCGCCTGCAACTGACTTGCTGCGCGATCCGAAAACATCCAGCAATCCCGAGGTCTTGCTCGCCGAAGCAAATAGACTCGCTTGGCTGTTCAATTGGCCAAGGGCGGAGCCGATGTATATCCGCTCAGAAGAGCTGTTCCGGGAAAAAGGCGATCTGCGAAATGAAGTTTACGCTCGCGTAGGTCGTATTCGGGCGCAATCAGAAAGGATGTCGTGGGTTGATGTGTCCGACATGCTCGGGAAGCAGCTTGAGCTTCCGGTCGTCAAGAGTGACCAACATCTGAGGTTGTGGTGTCTGGCGGCGAAGGGGTACACAGACCTGGAAATCGATCCAGCATCGGCGAAGAAAGCCTGGACAGAAGCGCAAACCGTTGCTCACGCGCTCGGAGAAGTCGAGTGGGAGACGCGTGCAAAAGGAGAGCTTGGCATCATTGGTTTTCTGGAAGGAGATAGCCGGCGAGCTGCAACGATGGTGGGCGATGCTCTCCTGTCCACAATGGCAAGTGGTGATGTAGGCGGCCAGGTTCGGTTCCTCGAAATGCTGGGTAATGGATTCAACGAAGCGAAGCGATATGGGGAAGCGCTGGCGTTTTTCGAGCGTGCGATAAAGACGAGCAGCGCGAATCCCGATTCGGGATTTCCGTTCATGGCGTATGAGGGGGAGTCCGAGGCCCTGGTCAGCCAGGGCAAGGTCTCGGAAGCGCGAGATAAGTTAGAGCGTGCTTTGCGCGAGGCGACAGAAAATCAAAAGCTAGGTCATCGCGCCATGATTCTGCAACTGTTGGGAGAACTCGCAATTCAAACCGGAGACCGGCAATCGGCAATCAACTACCTTCAGCAAGCGGGCGATCTTGCTCAGAAGTATAAGTTCTATCGCACCACAGGGCAGTCAATGATTGACCTGGCAGGACTCTATCGAGATGCGGGCGACCTTTCGGCGGCAGAAAAGAGTGCAACGCTAGGAGTCGAAGCTAGCAGAAAAGTAGGAGACAAATACTATCTGCCGCGGGACCTCACTATCTTAGCGGACCTCAAAGCCCGGCGAGGATCATTCGGTGAGGCGGAGGCGCTCTATGAAAACGCCGAGGACGTGATTGACGGGATGCTGGTCAACCTTCGCGAAGCGTACTGGAGCAGCTCACTGGCCGGAGCGATGAGCGACACATATTTGCAACACTTTGAACTAGAGGCACGGCGGGAAAGAGTCAAAGACGCCCTAAACGTGTTGGAACGCGTCAGAGGCCGGACGGCCGCGGCCCTCTTGGAAAACAGGTTTTCATTTGACAAGAATGAATCTGACGAGACGCGCACGCTCGAAGAAAGCGTTTCCGATTTACAGCTGCGATTGATGCGCTCGGAGAATGCACAGGAACGTACAGCCTTGCTCGATCAGCTAGTGGAGCACGAACGACGCCTAGAGTTGACGCGTACAGACCGCACAGAATCGAAAACGGGATGGTTTCAAAAGCCGGCGCCGTTGGACGCAATCCAATCGAGTCTGCGGGGAGATGAGGTTGTCGTTGAATACGTGCTCGCTGAACCGCAGTCGTATTGTGTATGGATCTCCAAGAAGCGAGCGGGCGTGAAAGCGTTAACGGCCGGACGACGGCAGATTGAAGCGTGGACCCGAAAATACTTGGACGAGATGCGGGCGAAGCGCGATGACATCAATCTCGCGCAGCAACTCTACGGCGTTCTTCTTGGCGCACTTCCTCAAGAAGCGGCTAGCGACCGGCTCATCGTTGTTCCAGATGGGATACTGAATCTCGTACCCTTCGATACGCTTCACGATTCGGCTGGCGCGTTGGTCCTGGAGAGGCGAACCGTTAGCTACGCTCCTGCATCAACAGTTCTTTCAGTCCTGAGAAATACCACAATGGTGGGCGACCCATCTCACGCGTTCTTGGGAATAGGGGACGTGCCTTATCAAAATCAGGGTCGTGTATCCGCAAAGTTGGAAAAACCGACCACAGTCAAGCAGAGGCTGCTACGAGGACTATCCGACACATTTGGCGCGTCGCTGAATGATTTGCCGCAGACCCGCGAAGAAGTGCTGGACGCTAGTAAGATTGTCGGAAGAAACGGAATTGTGTTGGTCGGTCCCGATGCAACAGAGACGGCGTTCAAGGCTGAGCCTCTTCAGGATTTCAAAATCATCCATCTTGCTGCGCACGGATTCGCGGATACTCAGTTCCCCGAGCGGTCAGGCCTCGTCCTGGGTGTAGACCCGAATTCCCACGATGACGGACTATTGCAAGTTCGAGAAATTATCCGTCTTCGCTTCAATGCCGACCTCGTTGTTCTGTCGGCTTGCAATACGGGAGTGGGTAAACTCCAAGGCGAGGAAGGGGTGACAAGCCTGGTTGAGGCGTTTCTCGTGAGCGGCGCGAAATCTGTGGTCGCGAGCCTGTGGAGTGCGGACGATACGTACACGCTCGACCTGATGGAGCGGTTTTATACTCACATAGCAGAAGGGCAGGACAAGGCCGCCGCGTTGCGGCAGGCTAAGCTGGACTTGCTCGCGAAATTTGGGAGACAGGTCCCGCCCTACTATTGGGGAGCATTTGTTTTGACAGGCGATGGTGGGTCGCCGATCCGATTGGATGTCCAATGAGCCTAGAACTTCAAGCACGCGAAAAAATCTATGCACGAGTATCCGAACTCGTGAAACGCAAGCACTTCGATCCGGCGATGAACGGGGCCGATTGGGACGCGCTCGCATCCGCCAGGAGGGATGAAGTCCTTCGTGCCGGAACGGATGACGAGTTTGAAAAGAAGATGCAAGAGCTGTTGAACGAACTCAAGACGAGCCACACTGGATTCCGTCACGCGAAGAGTCCGAACGTGCCGGGACGCCACGCGATTAGCGCCACGTTCATGCGCTTCAATTTGGATGGGGAACAACGTTGGATGTTCCAAGATGTCCACGAGGGAGGTCCAGCGCACACCGCAGGAATTCGACCTGGTGACATTTTGCTTCAAATCAGGAACCGTGACTTGCGCCCGCCCGATCCTCCCATCTTTCCAGTCGGAGAGGATTCGCAGTACGCAGTTCAGAAGCCAGACGGAAAGCGCGTCACGGGCAATCTTCAGGTCCCCTCACCGCGATCGAAGAAGCATCCCGTGATTGTTCCCAAGTCTGTGATTTGCTCACAACTACCGGAAGGGATCGGCTGGCTGAAGGTGACGATGTTTCCGGGTGCTGTCGGAATTGATTTGGCGAAGGCACTTGATAATGCGATAGCCCACTTAAGAGAATCGACGCGGTTGATCGTCGATCTCCGAGGCAATACCGGAGGGGGCATCGGAGGCTTGCGCCTGATGAGCTACTTGACGCCGGGCAAGCTGGAAGTCGGCTACAGCCTCACGCGCAAGCGCAAAGAGAAAGGATATTCGCGGGAAAACCTTCCAAGATTCGGCCGTATACCATCGCGTAAGTCAACGCTGATCTGGTTGGCGTTACGCTACGGTTTCATCGACAAGTCCATACTCGTTGTCACTGAGGGCCTAGGCCCGCAGCCTTTTCACGGTCGCGTAATAATTCTGGTCAACGAGCACACGGCCAGCGCCGGAGAAATGGTCGCGGCCTTTGCTGAGGAAAACAGCCTCGCTACGATCATCGGGACGAAGACTCCGGGACGCCTCTTGAGCGGCAGCGCATTCAAGGCAGGCTTTGGGTACATCGTGGGCCTTCCGGTGGCGGCCTATCTCACCTGGCAAGGAAAGCTCATCGAAGGACGTGGTGTCACACCTAGCATTCCGGTCGCGCAACCGCCTGAACAACTTCTCGCCGGCGAAGACCCTCAAATGCAGAAAGCTTTGGAACTGACACGCGCGCTCTGATTTGTCGCCGCATAAAAACAGCCTGCCGTTCGGAGTCGTCAGTGTGACACCGAACGAGGAGCTCTCCGCCGCTGGACAGAAGGGCGTTTGTGCGTTTGTGGGTACTAATCTGAATGGCGAGCTGATAACTTCGGGGTTGCTCGTCACTCAGGCTGGAAGCGTTGTGATTATGATCGCCTGATTTCAACTACAAGCGGATTCGATCCTACGTCGAAGACGCAACAGAACTATTCCTTCGTCCCCTTTTCGCCGTCGTATCGCGTCAGAAGGGTGAATTCGCCACTACCGTTTTGCGAGAACTGGAATCGAGTGGGCCACGCCTTGGAGAAAAACTTCGTTTCCGACTCCGGGAAAACCGGAAGCGTACCGCCATTGTCAAACTTCACTAGCAGATGACTCCCTTCTGGCACCATCGTCAGGCTGTAATGCGGGAACCGATACGTCCCCGCATACCGCGCCAGAACTCCCTTCGGCAAAGGGATTTCCTTGTGTACGGAAGGAAGCGGAGGAGTATCCCCATGCGCTACCGCCGCGAGTGCTTTCGTCATCTGGCCCGTGACTGTGCCATTTAGGTTTGCCAAGACGATAACGGAAAGCTTCTCTTCAGGGTAATAAGCCATGTCTGCGTTGAAGCCGATGTTGTTCCCGTCGTGTTCAACGATCAGATGGCTGTTAACGCGATGGACGTATAAGCCACAGGCGTAGTCACTTTTGAAGGGCGTGGTCATTTTGCGTAAGGATGCATCCGATAAGAGCCTTCCGTCAAAAAGACCTTCCTCCCATCGGAGCAAATCTTCCGTCGTGGAATAAAGAGCGCCTGCCGAAAAGCCATACCTGGGATCGGGGCGATCGGCGCTTTCGATTCCGTTGGCGCCGGGCCAATACCCCGTCGCGCGATGCGGAATGACGGTCACGAAGGAGATCAGTCCGGAGTCTTTCATTCCTAGCGGCTTGAAAATATTCTCCTGAACGAACTCCTCGTAGCTCTGGCCACTGATTTTTTCCATTAAGTACCCAAGCACGATATATCCCAGATTTGTGTACGCCCATTGTTCACCGGGCTGAAAGTTTGGAGGCGCATCATGGAGCACCAGTTTTTCCGGGGGGACCGGGTTCATACGTCGCGGCGCCGTTGGAAATACCGGATGAATGCGTCAGCAGGTGATAGATGGTGATCTTGTCCCACGCTGCGGGCGCACCCGGGAGGAATTTCTTTACAAGGTCATCCGTTTTTAGTTTTCCGCGTTCTTCAAGGAGCAGAATTGAGGCTGCGGTGAATTGCTTCGTCATTGAAGCGATGTTGAATCGTGTCGTGGAGGAATTTGGAACGTTCCACTCCAAGTCCGCCATTCCATAGCCCTTGCTGAAGATGATCTTTCCGTCTTTCGCCACCAGCACGCTTCCCATAAACATCTGGGCATCGGCATAGGGCTGCACAACCTGGTGGAAACGGTCAGGAGTTTGAGCGCTAGATGCGTAAACCAGTAATGGAAGAACGAGTGTGAGAACTACTCGATGAAAAAAACCCTTGGACGGTAACTTCATCAGGCGAGTATAGACGTTGGCACATCCCAGTACACTCACAATCTGGAGTTGACGATTCTTGACACATTGTTGGCAAGAACCGGAAGCTATCCGGCTTCGACGACGGGATTAGTCCCGTGAAGGCGGCTTGAGGGAAGTGACGTCAGATTTAGCGTATTTGCACGGAGAACGAAACCCATTCGGAGTTGTGTCTCCGAATTTGTAGGAGGTAGTCACCCGGTTTTGCTAGTGACCTTCCTAGGTCGATAGGCAGCACTGTCACGCCCTCGTTGAGTTTTGCTACTCCGGTGCCAGAAAAGAACAGTTCGTTGCCAACCGACGAGATGCGGAGATCGTAAGGACCGTCATTGCTCCCTAACGGAAGGTAAATGTCTAGATGAGCGACGTTCCGCGGGAGTTGTAGTGCCGGCTCGGTCACAGGCGGCTCAGTCCCGCGCGCCATAGACCGGTCTCGAAGATCAACGACAGCGGAGATTTGCCCACCGTTGTGCTGACGCAACATCGCCCACGTCGTTAAACCAACAACAATCAACACGCTCGCCGCGGCCGCAAGGATCATTCGCGTCCGGCGTTGGCGGTACGCCGTCCGCAGCTGGGAAAAATCCCGATAGCAAGGGCTGCACGAACCGAGGTGGTCGAGCCACTTTTCTGCTTCGGAAAGCGGCATCTCGCGCGAGGAAATTCGTTTGAGAACCTCGGAACCTGGGCACCCAACGCGGTTAGGATTCGGGAACTCCTTGAGCAGACCACGGCCCAGCGCATCCAGAATGCGTTTTTCTTCAGCAGTCGAATATCCCTTTCCGTTCAGCTTTGCCTCACTCTCCTCAACACGGTGCAAATGTGCAACCCGTTTAACTCAGCCAGGCTCCTTCGGCGTTCGTCTTTTCAGTATTCGAACGATGCTCTGGCGGATCTTTTCCAAATTGTAGCGGAACTTCATTTTCGCTTGTTGCTCTGTGATACCCAGCCAACTGGCAATTTCCTTCCACGAATATTCATATTGCCGCGCTTCCCAGACTTTCTTGGTCCAGGAATCCATTCGGTCAGTGATCTGCCTAACCGCGATTGACCGTTCGAGTTGTTCGGCCCATTCTGTGTCCAGAGCAGCCTCGAACCGCTCAAGATCTTGGATTGATGACACCAACTCGATTGTTTCTGCTCTTCTTTGTTCTTGCTTGAGGAGCCTGTTGAAACGGTGATGGAAGACTCCGATTAGGTAGGACTCCAAGTCGGATATCGGTGGCCGGTGGTCTTTGTTCCGCTGGCGTGTTTTTGCCACCGACTGCAGGACCCGGTCCCAGATGTCCGCGGCCACGGCGGTTCTCTCGGGGCCAAGCTCTTTGTCGAACATCTCGCCCCTGGCGTGCGCCAGTACGCGAGGCCATGCTGCCCGAGCCGCGGTTAACAGCTCTTGGTCAATAGCAAGCGTCGGACCATCTGGCCCCTGCTTCGTCCCAAGTAGCACCCAGTCGCCATATGGGTCCGGTTTATCCTTTGGGTCCATTGGGTTTACGAGCCGGGGCCTCGACCTAGCTCACTGACAGCCTGCCATTGGGTTGTGGGTTAGGTCAATGGTACGGGGCATAACTCCCGCACTCTTCAAAGATTTTTTCTTACTTTTTCCCTCGTCGATGTTCCCTAGTAAGTGAGGGGAGTTGGTGTCCCCCTTGCGCCGGAACGTCCATCATCGGATGCGCGGATGGGTGTGGTCGTTCGACAAGGCTGCGAGGCGTAGTCGAGCTTGACCGGGGCCATCTATGGCGACCTACGACAAAATGAGCGTTAAGGAGCGGCAGCAATTGATGGAGGTTCTTGGGGGGCTAACTGGATTGCAGGAAGGTCCAGATGGCCGGCTTCCGGACGGAACACACTACGAGTACGACCCCAATTTAAGAGCAACTGTCGAAGTTACGCCATCGGGGGAAAGGTTTCCGGTCGTCCTGGTCGACGGCAAGCTTCAGCGCGAATGTGAGGCGCTGGTCGCACGCAAGGGGGAGGCTGCCTAGCATGCGATACGACTACAAGGGATTCTGGAACTGCGATTCTCACTGCGATATCGAGGCGCATCGGCGAAGCGATGGGAAGCATGTCTTTGTCGCAACGGAGTTGCCAGACAATCCTGGCACTTCCGTAACCAATTTCGCGGAGCATCTCGCAACCGCAATGCGTAAGCAATACGGCCTAAAGCCCGACGAGGTGATTTGGATTGAACACTACCCCGAAGCGAAAGGTCACAGGAAGGAAGACTTCGACTTAGTGCGCTTTCAAGTTGAGGGCGACTCATTCCGCACTCCGGTCTGGACCAGAATCACCGAGCAAGCGGTTGAAGAGCTTATCGCCGGAGTACGAAATGCGGAGGACTTGATCCCGCGTCGAAGCAACGAGCGCCCCGCACGCCGAACGGGACTCGGGCGCTAGCGAGTTTTTTTGTGGCGGAGGCGACACGAATGAGCGTAAGAACGCTGGCGTTGGACCAATACAATCGTGATCGTCGTCGTTTGAACACGCGACTAGGTCTTCTTATGATTTTGCTGATTCCTCTCCCAGCAATTCTTCTTCGCGTCCGTTTTGAACCGTTGGAAATGCTAGCTCTTGTCGTCGCCATCGCCGTGGCCGTGGGCATCATCTATCCTCTGTGGTGGCGGTCGAAACATCATCCCTACCGCGAAGACAGACGCGAGCAGCGGACACGCCGCCTGGCCGTCGCCTGCCGAACTGTGGCGTTCGTTTCGTTGGTAGGGTTCATGGTTAGTTGGGTTGTTGGGAGCGACGTGAGCTCGTGGATCGCGTTGACGTTCCTAGCGGCCGGCGCCGCTGCCTTCATCGTTGGCTTTGAGGTCGAAGAGCGATGGAAGCGAGTAGTACTGCGGCGGGCTGCGAAAATTGAAGCCGACCAGTAATGTAAGGAAGGCCGACATCAGCGCGCGCCGGCCCCCCCGAGGACGCTCCCTAGAAGGGAGCGTCCTGCGATTCTGCGTTGAGCTCTGGCGCGGGCGAGTCGGCGTCGCGCTTCTCGGCGCGGTCCAGCTTCGCGATTCTCCAAAGATGAATTTCGGCGACACGAACTTTGTTGTCGCCATTCTTGTGCTTCTTCTGTTTCTTGGGAACGAACTCGCGATAGCGGAGCTCGCCTTCCACGGCCAAGTGCGCGCCTTTCCTGAGCGTTGCCGCGAACGTGGAAAGATTGCCCCAAGCGATGAGCTTGTGCCATTCCGTGCGCTTGATGTAGCCGTCGCCGTTTTTGTCTTTCCAGGACGCCGTTGTCGCCAGAGACAGCACCGTAAATTCGCGCTGCGTCTTGGTGGTTTTCACTTCTGCGTCGTGGCCTACGAACCCAACTAGCCTTACTGAATTGTCAAACATAACGTCTCCTTTGATGCCCTGAGTCTCTCAAGGCACACCACCCGGAGGGCGCGAGCGTGAGGCTGCTCCCAAGTGCCAAGGTCTGCTTTCTTGGAGGGTGCCCGCGAAGCGGGAGGAACCAAAACCTGTACAGGCGCATTAGCGAAGCAGAAGACCGCCGGGCCGCAGGGCGCAGCCTCTCTTTCGCTCGCGGTGCTTGAGAACGATGGGAGAAAAAGGGAAGGAGCGATTGACAGTGAGGCGAGGTGGGTCAGAGGAACGCGCGAAATGGACGGCCGCCAGCAGCAGGCAGAAATCGTGGAGCGTCGCTGCAAACAAAACGAGCGCAAAGGCGATGGCTATACACGCACGGTCAGCAGGTCTTGCCGGGACGCGGTCAGCTTTGCGGCGACTCCCACAATTGGGCGTGGGCGGGCAGCCTACTGGCTGCCCGCCGCGGGGGTTCCCGCTTTCAGAATAGAAGTTGCAGCGGCGAAGATGCGAGCCGCGCTTTGATTGGGAATTTCCTTTTCCGTCTTCAGCCAGTGTTGGATGTAGCCACGGCAGAACTCCGCGCCTTCGAGCCCCAGCGTTTCGCAGCAAATGAGCGCGACGGACTCGGCCTCGACCTCGCGTATATGCCTAGCAGTCTGTTCGCTATCCACGAGTCTTTCGGTTGTTGTGTGTCCTAGAACAATGTGAGCGATCTCGTGGAACGTCGTTTTATGTGGAAGGGCGGCAACGGGATTTACCGCGATTTCGCGCCCATTCGCAAAGCCCTGAATGTTTCCGTTCATCTCATCAAAAGATGTGCGAGTGATGTTCAGCGTGTGAAGCGCCGTCTCGATTTCAAAGCCGGGAATCGGCGGAATCCTTGTTTCTTCCCCCTCAGTCTGCGCAAGTACAAACCAATACGCGCGAAAGCGGAACGCGTAGCACGTTTTCGGTTCGGCTGTTTCGTCCTGAGTGTCATCGGCTTGCACGGTTCTCTTGAACGGCATGGGCATGCAAAGCGTGATGCCTTTCTCGCCTTTGCGTACGTGCCGTTTCTTTTCGAGCCAACCGCGATAGGTATTGAGTGGTCCGGGCTGTAAGTCGCGCCGGATACATTGTTCAAGCGCAAGTAAGGCATTCCCGAAGCTGTAATTATAAAAGGCGCTATAAGCTTCGAGCATTCGCCCCGGCTTTTCGACCGCATCCCGCAGTAGTTCTCCCCAAGTGGCGTGTTCTCGTTCTGACATTTGTTCGTCCCTCTTTCTTCCTTCTTTCAAGCGTGATTTCCGCTTGAAAAAAAAGAAGCAAATGCCCTTCGTGGCAGAGGAACGCGCCTGTCCGTCCGCACTGTCAAGGCCGCGGGTTTGGCGTTCATCGGAGCGAAGCGGCGAGCCTTGACAGAACAAGCGGACGGATCAGGTGCAGGGTTTAGCCAGGAAGGGCACAGGGATGAACAGAGTTCTTAAGAGGAACCTATGCGAGCGGATTCGCTACAGAAGCCGCGAGGCTGCCGGACGCAGGAATTGACCCGAAGAAGTGCCCAAGAAAATGCACTGCAGTTAGGGGTGAATTGACCGAATCAGAGACGTCGCGCGTCGGACTGGCGCAGGGCAGTGTAGAAACGAGGGGTGATAATTGAGAACAAGCAAGCAATGAACTATGCTGTGCCAACATGCCCGCACAGCCCGCGTGTTACGCAATCGGCGATGTAGTCCAAAGGGTTAATCAGCCCGAAGCGATTGGTGTAATTGCTGACGTTCGCCCGGAGTCGCAAACCAGCTCTTGGAACTACGTTGTCCAGTTTCCAGAGGGCCGGCGGACTGTCACCGAGAACGCCATTCAGAGGTATGTCCCTACCGAAGACCCTTGGGACTGTCTTTCGAAGCACCAACTTTCCGGTTGGGGCCATTTCATCTATACACTGACGTACCACCGTCTGAGACACCCTCCGGCACGTATCGCCCGTTCCTTTGCATCCGCCAGAACGCAATTTTATCCACATCAATTCAAACCAGTGATCAAATTCTTGGAGAACTCAGGCAAACGCCTTCTGATCGCCGATGACGTCGGCCTAGGAAAGACAATTGAGGCTGGTTATATCCTCCGGGAATTGGATATGCGGCAAGGGCATTTGGATCGCGTCCTTGTCGTTGTACCTGCGCGCCTCGTTCCGAAGTGGAAGAAGGAGTTGCGAAACCGGTTCGATGAGCCGTTCGAAATAGTTAAAGGTTCGGAGATCAAAGCGCAGGCGGAAAGACTTCTAAAAGGACGTGAGTTGGATTCGTTTCGATGGATTATTTCGTACGAGAGCGCGAGAGGGGAGGAAGTCCAGCAGTCGTTAGAAGCTACTCAGCTACCCATTGATTTGTGGATTGCTGATGAAGCGCATCGCATGCGAAACCCGGAAACCCTTCAACATAAGGTTGGCGCTGCCCTTGCGAAAAGCGCGGACAACATTGTTTTCCTTTCAGCTACTCCTGTTCAAACGGCATTAGACAACTTGTGGCATCTGCTGCGCCTTTTGTCGCCAGAGGAGTTTCGCGAGTTCCCCGTCTTTGAGCGACAGATGCGTGCGAACCTGTTTCTTCTAAGGACACAACAAGCTTTGGCTCAACAGCCCCCCAATTTTGTGCAAGCTCGCGAGGCTTGGAACCAATTTAAGAATGTCTCGGCAGCGTTGGCGACACCAACAACTGAGTTCTCTCGCTCAGTGGAAGAGCGAATCCAGTCACCGCACCTCGAACGATCAGAAATAAGCGAGCTTCAGGGAGACATTGGCCTATTAAGCCCGACGACCCACATCATTTCGCGCACGCGCAAGGTGCAGGCTTTGCCAAATCGGCCCTTAAGGGACGCGGGATGGATTTCCGTGAAACTGTCGGAAGAAGAGAGAGCCATCTATAACAGGGTAGAGGAACTCTGCAGGATGGCTTGGGGCCAGAGGGCAGACTCTTGGGGTTTTCAAATGAGCTTGCTCATGGCTTACAGAATCACCGCGAGTTGCATTCCTGCAGCCATGGCGTATTTCGAGGAGAAACTTAGAGGAATCCCACCAAGGTCGCCAGGGCTTGGTGAGTTTGAGGTCGAGGAAGACGACTCCGCTGAAGAAACACGAGACGAAACTGTGTGGACGGTTAAAGACGCTCGGGACCGTCTGCAACAGGTTCTCAATTCTTATAGAGATTCCCGTGTTGAGGATTCCAAGCTGACAAAGCTCATCGAAACCCTCGAACGACTGTGGGCAGAGGATCGGCGTAGTAGTCGTGACCGCCGCAAGGTTGTAATTTTCTCCTATTTTCGCAGAACCCTGGAATACCCATCACAATCCCTCAAAGGACTCAGTTATGCGAATGAGATGATTCACGGCGGAGTTGCCGTCGACGAAAGGGAGCAAGCGATCGATGACTTTCTTGAGCGGGAGGATATTCCTCTGCTTTTGACGTCAGAAGTCGGCGGCGAAGGCATTGATTTGCAAAAGGCTTCCGTTGTCATCAATTACGATCTTCCGTGGAACCCCATGGTCGTCGAGCAGAGGATTGGCCGTGTGGATCGCATCGGTCAAGAATCTCCCATCATTTACATTTTCAATTTTGTCGTCGAGCACTCTGTCGAAGAAAAGATTTTAGGCCGCCTACTGACCAGAATCCGCATCTTCGAGGAATCGATCGGTGAGCTTGACGATATTATCGGCGGCCAAATTGAAGAGCTAGCTAAGAAGACCCTTCGTGGAGAACTTGCTGATGACGATTTGGAAAAAGTCTTGCGGCAAACGGAGGAAGCGATAGGTCATCGGGTAACCGAGGCCAGAAAGATGTTGTCACACGTAGACAGTCTGTTGGCTGCAGACCAAGCGTTGCTGGATGAGATCAACGCTGTGGTTGGTGAGCGGCAGATACCAGCCGAAAAGGAACTCCTGCTCTTCCTAAACAGGTTTCTTGGCAAACGGTATCCGGGCTGCCAGTTTCCCGATGAGGCCGTTCGCCAAGTGGTTTCGGTAGATTTCCATGGCCCCCTTGCAACAGAGATGGAGCAGAGGTCCTTGGCCCTGGGCGACGATGTTCTGATATTTGCTAGACGCATCGGCACAGGTTCAATTTCGTTGACCCTGTCGAGGGACGCGGCGTACCGACACCCGCGGGCGGAACTCGTACATTTGAATCACCCTCTGTGCCGATTCGCGATCTCTGAGCTACAGAAGAGTAGCACGCAGCACGAAGTGGCCTTTTCTCTGGCGATCCGGTCCGCGGTTCTGTCAAAAGGCGTGTATTTGTTTCTCCTTGCCTTCCTTCATGTTCCGACGTTTCGTCCGAGCAACAAGATGGTGTTGATTCTTACAGAAAACGATTCGGGAGCCATGTTCGCTGACGCAGAACTCACGACGAGAGTGTTGCTAGAAATCTTGGAGCACGGGCACGATGTTCATTCCGGGCCTATCCCGCAAGAATCACTGGCGCGACACAAAGGTCGGCTGCTCGGCGGTCTCGCTGATCTAAAGAATGAGTTGGAAGCGCGTGAGAAAAAGCATGACCAAGCCCGCCACGAACAGCAATTTGCGTCACAGGCAGCTGGCTTTGAGTTCAGGCTCGCTCGTGCCCGTGAACGTTTAGAGGGTCTCGTAAAATCAGGTGCTCAAGAATTCGCGACTCGCATGGCTAAATTTCAACTGACGAAGGCAGAAAAGGAACGCGATTCCTTCGTCCAAACAAAACCGGCTTCGGAGTGGTTGGGAATCGAGCCCGAAGAAATCGCAGTCGGGATCCTGCACGTACAGGAGAGCTGCTAAATGCCAGTCCGTTTTGTTCGGCTCGGCATCGATTATGGCACGAGTACGTCAAAACTAGTTTTCAGAGACCCACTTGCCCCTGGGGGAGAAAAGGCCTATCCGGTTCTCCGCGACAATTCTTTCCGAACATCTTCATCGGTCGTAGTTACAGATAAAACTCTCATTTTCGGCTGTTCACCTTTTACTGACGGGCGCGAAATCCATGGGCGATGGTTAGAAAGCCTCAAGATGAGGGTTGCAGGAGAAGTTACTGAAAATTACCGGAAGTATTGCTATGGACCGTTGCCGGCATTACCGGAAGGCCTTAGCGCCAAAGACCTCGCAATCCTGACAGTCTGGTTTCTCCTCAGTGAAGGGACAAACGCAATCTCTCGATTCCTGAGCTATCCGGTCGCCGACTTGGGAATCACAATGACGCTCGGCATACCGATGAGTTTTTACGAGGATGACGTACTGAGAAAAACGTTCCTTGAAATCGCTCTAGCGGCTCGCGCTATCTATCACTACTGCGGACGTATGACCAATGGTCACATAGGGCACGAAGAAGCTCGCAGCGTACTTCGAGAACGCCGCGAATTGCCGATGGAAAACGGTCTTGCCGACATTGACGTTCGCAATTTGGTCAGGTCAGAGGCAGAAGCAGCCATGTGTTTGGCGGTAAAGTCTCCCGCCGTCAATGAAGGACCGTTCGCAGAAGTCGACATCGGAGCAGGAACAACTCACGCAAGCATTTTTTCGATTCTCCCTCAGTTTAATGGTCAGCGCTGGTTAAAGGAACGTCTCGCGTTTTTTGGAGCAAGGTCTGAACCTTTTGGTATGGACGCAGTCGATGCGGCTCTCGCAGAGCGCCAGGGCATTCCCCGAGATAACTGTCTGTCTTTGAGGGGTACGGAACGAGATGCATTTCGTCGAGTTGGCGTGTATAGGCTCGTTCAAACTCTAGAATCGCTCCGGGAAGCATATCTACTGGCATGGAGACGATCAGTGCCGAAGCTACATCGGCCAGAGTTGGAGAGCTTTAAGAATCATCAAGTTTTCGTGACAGGAGGAGGAAGCCTAATTCCAGAGATAGAGGCCATTTTTTCGAGGCACCCCGCAGGGTACGAGCCCCGCCTTCAAATTCGGCACCTCAATAAACCGCACGATTTACACAGCACTAATGGTCGTGGAATTCAGCTAGATGATCTACCTTTCATGGTTGTGGCCTACGGCCTAACATTTGATGCTCAAGAGGTACCTGAGACTTTTACGCCTCGTCAAATTACTCAGGCAAACAGACCAACCGCTGCGCGAATCGATTGGGAAGATATGTGATGACCAAAGCCGCTCAGGTCATGTCCATATAAATAGAAAAGCGAGGCTGTGATTTCGCCACAGCCTCGCAAGGTTCGCGATAGGAAAATGTCCTACTTCTGATGCTTCTTTGTTGAAGGCTTGGGACGTAAACGTTCAGACCTTTCAGAGCCTCGAGCCTCTCGTGGCTTACTTGGAGTTGTTTTCTTCGCACAGAGTTCCTCTCGAACCGTCCTGGCTATCTTTGCCGTGTCACACTTGTACCGCGCTGCTGTGCGCGCGAGATTGGAGCTGTTTTCCAATGACTGCCTCGGGTTGTAGCCGGGGCAATACAGGTCAGAAACGAGAGCGCAGACAACGAGGAAGCGGTTGAGTTCGGCCGGTTTCATCGCTTGCACAGCCGCCGCCGCAATCTTCTCGTAGTCCACTGTCTGAGCGCCCCATGACGTTTTGCTCTTCTTCTCTTCCCATGCGTAGAGCTTGGAGAGACGGCGGTGATTGTCATGGCCCAAACGCCGGAAGTAGTCGAGGGCGACCATCTCCGAGTCTGGCCGGGAAAGAACGTCCGGCAGCTTCTTACGGATGGCTTCGAGGACGCGGACTCGCGACAGCTGCTCGACGCGCTCGGCAAGTGCTTCCTTTTTGCGTTGGGCTTGCTCTTGCGGCTTCGGTTGGTAGCGGGTCACGCGGTTGTGAACGTCGCATTTCTCGGCTTGGCAGAGATAGAAAATGCTGCCAGCACCCTTGCCGTCAATCAGAACGGCAGCTTTCGTGTTGGGGCATTCCCCTTTTGCTTTGGCTCTGTGGTACTGCCCTTCAAAGAGCACGTCTTTGGCGTGGCCGTTTACCTGCCATGCGGGAGCCTGCGAGACGCGCAGAGGCTTCTCGCCTTTCTCCGCAAGCGGCTTCACCTGAATTTGCACTAGAGCTTCCACCTTCGCTCTGTAGCATTCCCGGTCCGTGCAAATGGACGCTTTTCGTGGGATTTCGGGGAACAAGAGCGGGTTGCTGCCCGTCTGCTTTGGGCAACGAGAGCACGCTCCTGCCGATGGCAGTAGCTTTTCGTCTTGCGGATCAAACGGCGCGTTTGTGAGGTCAAGATGGATTTCTCGCGCAATCCATCCGCGCAGCTCGCGCACCGTCGTGACCACCTCGGCGCTCTTGTCCTTGAGGACCGCTGAGGCGTTCCGATGGTGGGAAAAGCATTCCTGCAAGGCGCGCCGCTGGTCGTTGGGCTGCAAGCGTGCGACCTCGAACGCAAGGGCAACGGTCAGCTTGTCCTCATAGAACGCTTGCTTCGCTTCTGGAATAAGTTGAAGCAAGCGCAGTCTACCGCTGACGTATGCGGGAGACCTGCCGACACGGGACGCGATAGTCTCGACGGTGTACGTGTTGGGTTGCAGTTGAATCAGCGCCGCATAGCCTTGCGCCTCATCGAGCGGATGCACGTCCACTCTTTGGACGTTCTCAATGACCTGTAGCTCAAGCGCCTGCGCGTCGGTCAGTTCGCGCACAGTCGCGGGAATGGTCTCGCGCTTGGCGATTGTGGAAGCGCGGAAGCGACGTGCCCCGGCCACAAGCTCATACGTCCCTGCTTCCCCCTCGGGAAGCGGACGCACAAGAATCGGTTGGAGCACGCCATGTTGTCTGATGTTCTCCGCGAGTTCGGCCAGCTTCGCGTCATCGAAGGCGCGGCGCGGGTTCGTTTTTGACTCACGGATTTTCGCCAGTGGAATATCCTGAATCGAAGAAACCACAGGCGGCACTGCTTTCGTTCCACTTGCTACCATCGTTGCATTCATTTCTTTTCATCTCCTTTTTTTAGAATTTTTTCGGGTTAATATTCTTCGGGGAGCAAGATTGTGCTGACTGAGCGGTCTGCCTCAGTGATAATCCACACGCGGTCGCCAGCATTTGTTTTGTAGGCGCTCAAGAGCCGGAATCCGTGCTCAAGGCCGTATTCGTTTTCCTTGCGGTCCTCGTCGTCCAAATCACCCCAATCGCGGTTGATATGGCGGGTGAGGAATTCGCCCGGCTGTTGTCCTGCCTTCTTAAGCGCGGCCAAAGCGCCCGGTGTTGCGACGATCTGGCCTAGCTCGAAAGCAGGTTGTTTGCTGATTTCCTGCATACGAAAAATCTCCTTTCAGTAGTTTTGGTCTTTGCTTCTCAGAGGCGACGCGCATGGCGGCGCATAAAAAGCAAATGCCCTTCGTGGCGGGGAGAGGCGCCTGTCCGTCCGCGCTGTCAAGGCCGCGTGGTTTTCGCGTTCATCGAAACGCAGTGAAGAGCCTTGACAGGAGAAGCGGACGGATCAGGCGCAGGGTTTAGCTAGGAAGGGCAGAAGGAGGAACTGTCGTTAGGAACTTGCTGACGAGAAGTCGTGCGTCGATGCACTGAGCTTCCGAATTTTGTTCGCACGAGCTTGCTCGCGGTGGTTTTCTGCACGAGAATTACGAAAAACAGACGGAATTAGTGAAGGAGGTAAAAACCATGCAAGTCACGGTGGCGAGCAACTTCAACGAATACGTGGCCGTAATGGCGGCGAACTCACCACACGGACTCATGATGGATTTATGGAGGCGACTCGACTTGGCGGTAGGCGAATACCTTGACTCCTCCGGCTCGACAGTCAACCGGCGCAATCGCTCGGCGATCGAAGAAACGCTGGCGTTGGACCCGGCCTTCGGCTCCAGATTCGCTGACAGTCTTCGTAGGCTACGTTTGCTGCGTAATGGGGTTGCTCATCAGCCTATCTATCATCACTCTTCCGAGGATGCGATAGGTTACGCGAGGCACGCGTTCGCGTTGATCGGAGTCATAGGGAGACGAATCTCGTGTCTGGAAGGCGCAGCCATAACGAAGCATGAATCTGCGACAATAAGCCGGTGTGTAACCGATACCGACTGACGCACTCCAAGCAGTACCTTGCTGAACGTTTTCAAGCGGCGGATGATGAAATTGAAGATCGTCCACGATACAACATTGCGCCAACGCAGCCTGTGATTACGGTCCGGAAAGAACAGGGCAAAAAGACTCGTCATTTCACAAACATGCGTTGGGGACTGATTCCGTCTTGGGCAAAAGACATGAGCATCGGAACTCGGACGCTGAACGCCCGGTCGGAGACCGTCACCACGACACCGGCATTTCGAGAGTCGATTCTGACGAAGCGCTGTCTCATCCCCGCGGATGGATTCTACGAATGGAAAAAGATGGGCTCGGTGAAGCAGCCGTATTGCTTTGAGGTTGGGGAGGCCGAGGTCTTTGCATTCGCTGGATTGTGGGATGAGTGGACGAATCCTGACGGAGAAATCATTGACAGTTGCACGGTGCTGACGACATCGCCGAATTCCCTGGTCGCCGACCTGCACGACCGAATGCCAGTCATAGTGCCGCGAGACAAATATGATTTGTGGCTTGATCCGGATGTGAACGACTTCGAGACAATTCGAGACATTCTCAAACCCTACGATGCAAACTTGATGCGCCGGTTTCCGGTCAGCATGAAACTCAACAATTCAAGAATTGACGATGTGGAGTCAGCATCGCCAGTCACTTTAGACGTGCAACCCAGGAGCAGTTATTCTAGCGTCGCGGGCAGGTTGAACAAAATCTTCGTAGCCGACTGACGAATTTAGCGCGCTCCCCCCAAAAAACGTCCGGAAGTTTCGGTTGCCTCCCGTCAATCGTGTGTATCGTCGATTCGGCACTGTCTCAGTTTGAGTTCTTTAAACGATCTTCGAAATGACTAACTGCGTCCTCAAACGCCTGTTGAAAAGCCCGCCATCGGTCCGTAGGGCGCATACTCTTTAATTTCCCTTTTTTCAAAAGACGCTGATCGACTTCGAAATCGGGATTGTCGTCCTTGTATTCTGCGAGTCGGAATCGAACGTTAGCTAGGTAGTAGTTGAAAGTGAAACCCCTTGCCTTCTTATCCTGCGTAAAGGCAATCGCGTTGGTTTCCAACATCTCACCTAGGAAATACATCGCGTGAGCATTCGTCTCTTTGAGTTCGCCTGATTTGTCCGCCAAGAATGCAGCGCGCCACAGGGAGAATCCAATGCCGATCAAGGTCTTTGCCTCGTATCCCAACTTTCCTTTTTTCCAGAACTTAGGTGTCATCAGCTCGTACAAGAGCGCGGATACCTCCTGATTTTGTTTCCGGCTTTCGACTAACCACTTCAAATGTTCCGGGTTTGGGGTTTGCATTTTGATCGTTAGAGTCATGCTTTTGGCTAGTGTTTAACGCTAAGTATCACAAGAGATGCCAAAAGACCAAACTGAGACAGTGCCCGTCGACACGCCAGCCTGTTGACAATTCCCCCCGTGTGGACGAAAATCTGGTCGGAGGCGAATAAAAAGCGAATCCGAGAGTAAGGTATGACTGCCCTCCCTTTGAAGCAAGAAGTCGAAGCAGGTCTGATCGGACGAGGACTGAAAGGATTTCAGAATCGTGTTGCTGTTGAACTCCAGCCAAGCGGAGTCAGAGAACTCGACGGAGTGCTTGGCGGGGGTTTTCCTCGCGGATCGCTGGTCGAATTGTACGGCCCTGCTTCCTCGGGACGGACGAGTCTGGCTTTTTCTTTGCTCGCTCAGGCGACGGAACGACAGGAGGCTTGTGCATTCGTCGACGTTTCGGATTCGCTGGACCCGGTTTCTCTCGCGGCTGCGGGAGTGGAACTTCCGCGATTGCTCTGGATTCGATGTGGAGAAAACCAAGGCAGAGAGCCGGACCTCATGGCGTCTTCGTATTTCGCTCCCGCGAATCAGGAAACCCAGCAAGTTTCCGCTGCTGATTCCGTAAGCAAGAGGCCAATGCCAAGACATGGATGGCGGCATCCGCGCGAATCGATGCGCGGCGTGGATAAGGCCATTCCGGCTCTCGTAGGAAAGCAAGCAGCATCCGCAGAATCAGCGCAAATTCACATCGTCGCTCGCTGCGCGGGAGAACAGGTAGAGCGAGACAGAGAACCGCCGAGGCGAGGCATTCGGCCTCAACGACCGTTACCGTCACTTCGTAAATTCGATCCACCGCGCCAAGTGCAACGCGGTAGCAGAAGCACGACGCCTTGGAAGCGGCTGGAACAAGCGCTGAAGACAACAGACCTGCTTCTGCACGGAGGCGGGTGGGGTGTCGTCGTTTTCGATCTCGGTGGTGTCTCGTGGGTAGATGCCCGCCGCATTGAGACGAGCATCTGGTTTCGTTTTCGGCGTGCGATTGAAAACACGTCGACGATCCTGCTCTTACTCGGAGAAGAGTCTTTTGCGAAAAGCTGTGCTTCGCTGGTTCTCCGGTGCCAGCGAAAAGCGGAGCACTGGAGTCGTGCCGCAGCTAGAGGGGAAACCGGAGCAACCACGTTTGATGGTTTTGAAGTACAGGGAGAAGTGACTCGTTCGCGAGTGCTGTCGCAACCCGCCGATTCCGCTCGCTGGCAGACGCGCACGCCATAAGCCGCTAGAAAGTCCGGTTTGTATCCCTTTCCTCTACCAAGTTCAGGGGACGCACGTTGGCTTTCGCATCTCTATTCGTTCCTGATTTTCCGGTGCAGGCCGTCGTCCGTCTTGAGCCGGAACTGCAAGGCAAACCCGTTGCGGTTCTCGCGGGCGCTCCTCCGCTAACGAAGGTGTTTTCGGTCAATCGAGAGGCTCGAAATCTGGGAGTTGAAGCGGGAATGACGAAGGTGCAGGCCGAAGCATTTCAGGGAATTGTCTGGCGATGGCGTTCGCTTTCACAGGAATCGGCGGCCTATGCTGCACTTCTCGATTGTGCCTGGACAGTGTCGCCTCGCATCGAGGATGGGTCTAAGCGAGAAGGTCAAGATTTCTGCGATACGGCCGTGCTGGACATTGCCGGTTGTGAAAAGCTTTTCGGTTCTCCCGAGAAAATCGCACATAACCTGAAACGTGTTGCTTCCGACGTCGGATTTGAAACAAACGTTGCCGTCGCCGGAAATCCCTTAGCCGCAGTCAGTGCAGCACAAGGTTTCGCCGGGGTGACGGTGATTCCTGCCGGCGAAGAGGGCTTTCGTATAGGAAGGCTTTCACTCGAATCGCTCCGCATCCCTATTGAATTCATCGAGACGTTGAGGCGCTGGGGTATTCGTACCTGCGCACAATTTGCGGCTCTTCCTGAAATTGCCATCGTAGAGAGGATGGGACAGGAAGGACTGCGCTGGTGGCGGCTGGCGCAAGGGGCGGACGTTCATCCATTGATCGCCAAGGAATCTCCTTCGAACTTCGAGGAACACATGGACCTGGACTCACCTGTGGAATTGCTGGAGCCATTGCTGTTCGTCCTGAACCGGCTTCTCGAGCAGTTGTGTACACGACTGCGAATGCACATCCTTACTATCGGTGAAATCAAGGTCACCCTTTCCCTCGAACGAAAGGACTCGCGAAGCAAAGAGCCTATCTTCCATATCCGAACGCTTCGGCTGCCAGTGCCCGGGCGAGACAGCAAACTTCTTCTGAAACTGTTGCAGCTCGATCTCGAAGCGCATCCTCCGTCACTCCCAGTCACGGCTGTCCACATGTTGACAATTCCAGTCAAAGCCCGGTCGCGACAACTTGGACTGTTCCTGCCACTCTCTCCCGATCCCGAGCGTCTTGAAATCACACTCGCGCAAATTCAAAACACGGTTGGGGAAAACCGGGTTGGAGCTCCTGTGCTCCTCGACATGCACAGGCCCGATGGGTTTCAGCAGACCAGGTTTGTTTTGCCTGAAATGAAAGACAAACGTCCTACGACGGAGAAACAATCGATCGCGGCCGTGCGAATTTTCCGGCCGCCGCTTCTGGCAAGTGTCGAGTTTCAAGAGGGAAAGCCTGTGTTTCTTGGCTGTGAGGGTGTCCGCAGACGAATCCTGGCGTTCACCGGACCTTGGCGGACAAAAGGCGACTGGTGGTCCGAAACCGAATGGGCTCGCGATGAATGGGAATTTGAGATGAGAGCCTTGCGTCCGAGATTTCAGGTGGAGCGCGACAAAGAAGCCGACGAAGAGACCGCACTCTATCGGGTCTACAAGGACTTACGAACCAAGCGCTGGTTCGTGGAAGGAATTTACGATTGAAGTACGTCGAACTGCATTCTGCATCTGCGTTCAGTTTTCTCGAAGGAGACTCGCTCCCGGAAGACTTAGTGAGCCGCGCAAAAGAACTGGAGTTGCCCGGCATCGCTTTGCTGGACAGAGACGGCGTGTACGGCTCCCCCAGGTTTCACATGGCGGCAAAGACGGTGGGCATTCGTGCGCACGTCGGAGCCGAAATTTCGGTGGAAGGTTTCGGAAACCGGGCCGGATTGCCTTCGTGGATGCCGAATTCCTTGTCGACCAGGCCGGTGCGGTTGCCTTTGCTCGTCGAGACCCAAACTGGCTATCAGAACCTCTGCCGCCTCATGACGCGTTACAAACTCCGTGAAAAAGAAAAAGGAACAGGAACGGCAACTCTTGAGGAAATTGCCGAACACGCGGAAGGGCTTGTGTGTCTTACGGGAGGCGAGGAAGGAGTGCTGGCGGCGGCGCTCTTCAACAAGGATTACGAGGAAGCCCGAAAGAATATTGAACTGCTAGCGGTTCTCTTCGGAAAAAAGAATGTCTTTGTGGAGGTGCAGCGACATTGCGATCCGGTCGAAGAGCGCCGCAATCAGGACGCAGTGCGGCTTGCCGAAACGCTGGGCCTGCCGCTTATTGCGACGAACGGGGTTCGCTACGCCCAAGCGCCAGACCGCGAGATTTTGGACGTGTTCACCTGCATTCGAAACCACACGAAGCTGGAAACCGCGGGACGTCTGCTCGAACGAAACGACGAACGCCATCTTCGCTCGGCCAAAGAGATGGTGCAGCTTTTTTCGGACCTGCCGGAAGCGATTGAGAACACGAGCGAACTCTCTGGAAGACTCGAATTCACACTTGCCGAGCTCGGCTACGAATTCCCACGCTATCCCGTGCCTGAGGGAGAGACGATGGATTCGTTTCTCCGAAAACGTACAGAAGAAGGATTTCAAAACCGCTATGCGGTGAAACGCGACGATGACCTGTTCGAGCGCGCCAAACGGCAGGTTGAGAAGGAACTGGCGCTCATCGAGAAGCTGCACCTCGCGGGCTATTTTTTGATCGTATGGGACATCATTCGATTTTGCCGTGAACAGAAAATTCTTGTGCAGGGGCGCGGGTCCGCCGCAAACAGCGCGGTTTGCTATTCACTTGGAATCACAGCAGTCGACCCGGTTGGTATGGAACTGCTTTTTGAACGGTTTCTTTCAGAGGAACGTGGCGAGTGGCCGGATATCGACCTTGACCTGCCAAGCGGAGATCAAAGGGAGAAGGCGATTCAATATGTGTATCAGCGGCACGGCCCATTGGGTGCGGCAATGACGGCGAACGTCATCACCTATCGAGACCGCTCAGCCGCGAGAGAGGTTGGCAAAGCACTTGGATTCGATCAAGACACTCTGGACCAGCTTTCGAGCGTGGTGAACAGCGGCGAATGGCGCGGACCGTCTGACAACTTCGAAAATCATTTCCAGCAAGTCGGTTTTGACCTCAATCATCCGCGCGTTCGCAAATACTGGGAACTCTGCGAACGGATTCAGGATTTGCCTCGGCATCTGGGCCAGCATTCCGGCGGCATGGTCGTGTGCCAGGGGCAACTTGATTCTGTCGTTCCGCTCGAACCGGCGACGATGCCGGGTCGTGTCGTAGTGCAATGGGACAAGGACGATTGCGCAGACATGGGCATCATCAAGGTGGATTTATTGGGACTCGGCATGATGGCTGTGCTCGAAGATTGCTTGGAACTCATTCCCAAGCACTACGGAACGCCGATTGATTTGGCACAGCTTCCGGCAGACGATCCTCCGGTTTATGAAGCGCTGCGCAAGGCCGATACGGTGGGGATGTTTCAAGTCGAGAGCCGCGCGCAGATGGCCTCGCTCCCGCGCAACGCTCCGGTCAAGTTTTACGATCTTGTGGTGCAAGTGGCCATCATTCGGCCCGGCCCGATCGTGGGAAAAATGATGCATCCGTACATGCGCCGGCGACAGGGAAAGGAACAGGTAACGTACGCGCATCGCTCGCTCGAACAGGTGCTGAAACGGACTCTCGGCGTGCCGCTGTTTCAGGAACAATTGCTCCGCATGGCGATGATTGCGGCGAATTTCACAGGCGGCGAGGCAGAAGATCTCCGTAGAGCAATGGGTTTCAAGCGGTCGGAAGAGCGCATGCACAATATCGAAGCGAAGCTGCGAAGCGGCATGACGCAGAACGGCTTCAGTGCGAAAGTACAGGAAGAGATCATCACGCAGATTACCTCCTTCGCTCGCTACGGGTTTCCCGAATCACACGCGGCGAGTTTCGCTTTGATCGCCTACGCCAGTGCGTATCTTAAATTCCACTATTTAGCCGCGTTCACAGCAGCGCTGCTCAACAATCAGCCGATGGGCTTTTACAGCCCGGCTGTGCTGGTAAAGGACGCCCAACGACATGGATTGCGAGTAAAACCTATCAACGTGCTCCAATCAGAATGGATGTGCACAATCGAACGCACGATCAAGGATGGCAAGGATATTCCGTGTCTGCGCGTTGGCTTGGCTTACGTTCGCGGTATGAAGCAAACGGCGGCGCAAAAGATTGTTTCGGAGAGACAGAAACGCCCATTCGAGGGGATCGAAGATCTAATCCTTCGAGTCCCGGAACTCCCGAAGAAAGAACTTGTGACGCTCGGCGAAATTGGGGCATTGAATGCTCTCGGGAAAGAATTGGACCGGAGAACGGCGCTTTGGCAAGTAGCCCGCGCTGGCCGGCGTGCCGGACCTTTGTTGGACAGAGTTCGGGAAGAATCGGAATGCTCACCTTTACTGCGAATGACGGACGAAGAACGCCTTGTTGCAGATTTTTGCGGGTCGGGCATGAGCACCGGTCCACATCCGATGAGCTACTGCCGGGAGGCCCTCTCCAAGCTGCAAGTGAAACGAGCGTGCGATTTGGCTCGCCTTCCGGACGGTCGATACACGCGAGTAGCGGGATGCGTGATTGCCCGCCAGCGACCGGGAACCGCGAAAGGCTTCGTGTTTTTGAGTCTTGAAGACGAAACGGGAATTTCCAACGTGATTGTGAATCCCGACCTGTATGAAAAATATCGTCGCGTGATTAACCGCGAGAAATTCCTCCGCGTGGAAGGCGTCCTGCAGAATCAGGACCACACCATTTCCATCAAGGCTGTCCGCGTGCTGCCCATCTCGATTACCGCTGCCGAAACGCAATCCCATGATTTTCATTAGCAAATCGAGAGCAATTGTCCGCCATGCCAGTCTATGATATTTCGGGAGCTGGTTGCCGTGCAGGGATACCAAGCGCAGAACGTCGATGCCGTACGCGCCGAGCGAATCGTTTGCACCGTTCGCGCAGGGCAACTCCGTGTCAAGGCCTTCCAGATTGTTTTTCACAAAGACGGCAGTTTTTTCACCTCTTTTCCGTATTTTCGGCATCGCACGGGTTTACTGTCGATGTCGTCTATCTCGGCGAATGGCTCCCGGGAATCGCAAGTGAACCTTGAGCACGGTGGTAAAGTCACATCGCATCTCGTGAAGTATTCTCATCACGTCGATGGGCGCGCGCACTTCTCGCAGGACGGAAAAGTTTTCACTGCCATCAAACGGCAATCCATCGCGCTCGACAAACAACACGGACACATCTTCTCGCTGTTGATCCAAGGACTGAGCGCCCTCGAGCCAGCAAGAGATGACCTCCAATCCACCAAGCGCGCCACCATCGAATTTGCGATGGAGCCGCCCAAGGCCATCAAGTTCGTTGGGCGATGGCTTGACGTGAACGCCATGCGGTTCAGCAGTCCCACGCCGACGATTGGCCCTATCGTTCCAGGTCTTGATCCTGATGGCAACCGGAGCGATCAGATATTTACCGCGAGTCCTTTTGCGAATGCGCACCACGTCCTCGCGATTAGCTGCATTCCGATTCCGTCGCTCGGCGCCGATCCGGAGATGTTCATGTTTTACGGTGGGTTTTCAGCCACGGACGTTATGACCGATCCCACCAAGGAAGCAGGGTTCCTCGCCTTTCTTTATCCTGTGGTTGAGGCAGAGATATTACGCGAACGCCTTGGCAGCGTGGATTTCCTTCCGAAACGCTGAAGCGATGACAGGAATTACTGACCGGTACCGAAAGAACCGGTTTTCCCGGGAGACGCAGTTGGAGGCGAACAAAAGAGCAGACACGAAGATCGAAAGTATCTAGCTCTGAGTTGAATTGGACTTTTGCCAAATGTCTACGAAGTCCTGCAAGCGGGCGTCATTCTGCTCTTTGAGGCCCGGCACTGAGTAATGTTCGTCTTGCACCCTCAAGACATCCAGCAGGAGATTGTGGGCAACCCGCAGCGCCTGATCCGCTTCCTTGCGCTGTGCGCGGTCCATGAAGGCGATGCCCTCATTGGGGCCTGTTTGCATCCTGGACACCATGGAGGCTACTGTCGCATGTGCCTGCCTAAGCGGTATGAGATAGCCAGGAACAATCAGCTTTCCGAGCGTAGTTTTGTTTGCCATCGAGACGAAGTCGAGTTTGCTCCAGGTGTGATTCGGGCGTTTCGTGCCGCAGGTCTCGCACTCCGTGATCATGAACTTGTTCTTTACCTGCTGATACTCCCTTTCGATATCCGCTGCCATCTCAGGTGGGAACGTGTCAGCACCCATCGTATTCTGGCAAGCAATCATCAGCTTTCGCTGCGAAACGTGATAAAAATCCAGGAAGTCTTCGATCTCCTCCGGGTGCTCTCGCAAATAGCGCAGGGTCACGGCGCGTTCGTAGAGTCCGCGCAGCAGCTTTTGGGCAGCTTGGCCGTTGCCGTTCCCGCAACATAACAGGATTTCGAAGAAGTCCTCCACACAGACTCTACCGAACATCAGAACAAATTTATCTATGGGCTCGGAAAACTTTGCGTCTCTGTTGAAGGCCATGTGGAGGGTCTGTTCCAGACGAGGAAATTTCTGAAGGAAAGTTCGATTGCGGCGTTCAAAATCCTGCCATTCCTCCTGGAACCCGAAGGTGACGGTTTTGGGCGTAGTAGTCTGCTCTTGCATGATGTTGTTCCTTCGTTGAAAGCGGCGGAAAAGGAACCACGCGAGGAATGCGCTGACTGCAAAGAATGCAGTGCCGGCAAGCGCCCAGTGATTCGAGTGCACGGGAAGATTTTATCACCGCGGATCGTCGAAATTGGCTCCCCTAGACTCCGCAAGAAATGGACAGCGACCGGCATAAGGCGAGGAGATTCGAGAGCGTGGAAGAAGTGTCGTCCTTAGTCGGAGCAAGGAAGTTTGGTTAGTGAGGCAGTTTCATCTTGCGGAGCATGGGTTTGTTGCCGGTGTTCAAGACTTTCCAAACTCTCTCTATCTGGGCTCCGCTCAGCCTGCCCGAGCGGGCGTCGGGAGGGCCAAGCTGGAGGAAGGGAGTGGATTTGTCGAAAATGAGGAGGCGGCCGAAGTCTTTCCAAGCAGCGGGACGGAGGCGGTCGTTCAGCGCCCGGCGCAAAGTGGTCGCCAGCATGTCCGCGAGCTGCAATCCCAGAGTGCTAGCGGAGTCGGCGAATTCTCTTTGTTCGCTGAGCAGCAAGCCGGCGTTTAGGCCAGGAGGACGCTCAGCGTCACGAATCCCGTAGGCTTCCCGAGTCCATTGGATGTGACGTTTCATTTCCTCATCGTTAGGATCGATTCCGTAGCGCGCATCGAAATGCGAATAGTCGGCGCCTTGCAAGCAGACGAGCGGGTGGTGTGCGAAGTGACTTTCGCTCATCGGAAGAATGATCGTCGACCAGGTGTCCTCCATCTCGGTGATGGTTCGGTCCTTCCGGTCAATCGTCCAAGCGATACTCCTCAACTCCTCGGGCATTCGCTGCACATAGTAGAGCGTGCTTTCCTCGATGACCTTCAATACCAGGTCGATCACAAGGAAGGCTTGCACGAAAAGCTGATTGGGCATCCGGCGAATCGCGTCGGCGAGGCCCCGCAACTGGGCCACGATGGGCGGATAGTGCTCCGCCGTTAAATTGGCCGTGATGGCATCGGCTTGCCGCTCTTTGAAAGGGCCAACGACAGCGTCGCCGTGCGTCGCGGCATCGGCGGCAAAAAACTTCACGAACACGTCATAGCGGGAAACCAATTCGATCAATTGCGCGGCCTGGGCTTCGTCGAGCTTGCTGCCCTTGATTTCTACTGCGTTGTTCGGCCACGTATCCCGCAAGCGCAGGAACTCCTGGAATAGATCGTTCTCGATCGAAGCCGGGACAACGAGCGCCAGAACGAGAGAGAAAAGTGATTGGCCGTTTGCCGGCGGCACGAAATTGCCGGCTTCGTCGATGTAGATTCGCATGATGAATGATGATTCTTGGCCAGTGTACCAGTTCGAAAATCCTGAGAATATGTATCTGCATGCCGGCCCACCTGGTGACCATCCGGGTGAGGAGCAGAATCCAGCCGATGCGCGCCCTTGGGACGACCATTGAGCTTCCTCGCAGGGAGCCGCTATCTCGCTTTGAATACTACCTTCCCCTGACGGACACGCTCGCGTACTGCCCCGATCCGTCGGGACACCTAAGAGAATTGTCCGATTCCTTCGGGCATGACATTTTGAATCTGGCGACGCTTGCGAGCCGCCTGCTCTGGTACGAGGGTGTCGTGCCGCTCCGCCGTCGACCGCACGAACTGGTCGCGGTGTCCGTCGACTCGGAAGCGTACTTCGTCATGTTGCAAACAGCCTGCGACATCATGGCCGACGTGGTATCGACTGTCCGCGGTGTGAAGCGAAGCACACCGTTTGAAAGCTTCCACAAGCTCAATCAGTGGGCGCTTCGCCATCCCGGTGGCGTTAACGCAGGATTCGAGCTTCTCTCCAGCAAGTTTGCCTGGTTCGATCAGATTAATGCGGTACGGACAAAACTCGTTCATCGCGGCGGGGACTCCTGGATCTATACCGAAGGGCACCGATTTCACTGGGACATCATGCTTCCCGGCAAGAGAGTGCGTCTAGGGACCTTCCTTCTGTCCCTTCTGCAGAACTTGACCGACTCCCTGCTTGCGTTTTCGGATGTCCTGGCGGAGCGCGCCATGCGGCGAATTGACCTTCAGAGGTTGCCCAACAAAACGGTGATCAGCGGAGCGTACGTGCCCGGACTCCATCATTGCTCGAAGAATACACTGTGCCCAGAAGATTGGGGCGGACCGTCAATGCGCAGTGCCTCGCCATGTGCCAGGGATATGTCGAAGCCGCCTGCCTCGGGTACCCTGACGGGTTCTGGTGGCAGCTTCTCGTGGATTTAGGTGAGGCCCTTGGAGTACCTCCAGGCACGGACGATTCTTCGAAGTTTTGCTCGAACGCCATATTCGACTGCAAATTTGTGTTTGCGGTTGGAGACCACCGGTATGGAGTCGTCGCGTGCGAAGAAGTTCGGACTGGCGACAAGTGGCTCCAAGCAGCAGCAGCGAGCGCTGCAAAATTCTCCGCGGCGCAGAAGCTCTCGCGTACGGTGATGGTGGGCAGGACCAGCGACCCTGATCCGCCGGAGTTCTTACCGGGCGACGAGCATGCGCTCGTCGTAGACGACGATCCGCATTCCGCGGCTGTGAAAGTCTTGGCGAGATTTGGAACAGGCAAGAGCGTTCCCGGCTAGTCAGAAGTAGGGAGCTCAGGTAGGCACCTGTTCGTGGCCGGCGCTGACGAATTGACTGGCCGCGGAGGAATCAGGGGTAATGAGTTGCACGAAGGCAAGGGGAGCGCAAATCTGCGTCACTGTTCTCTGCCACGGAATATGAAACCCGGTGGCCTCTTTGATTGGCCACCGGGCTCTGGTTGCGTAAGGAAATTCAACTGCCTCTACGATTCAGTCGAATCGCTGTCGTGAGCCTTTACCTTCAACTGGCTCACGGTGCATTCGGCGGGCTGGATGTCGTCGCGTACCTTGCCAAAATACTTTGCTTGGATGAGCTTTCCTTCGGCTCCCGGATGGCAGTAGAGATAGTGAACTTCGACAATCTCGCCTTCCTTTGGTAGCCGGTAGCGGTCGGGCACTCCAACGCTTCCCATGAATCGCCGGCGCTTGTCGTCGAAGAGATACATGGCAATGGAGCGATGTCCGTCATTGACCTTCTTCTCAGGCTTGGGGCCAACGATGAAAGATGCAGTGACGACGAATTTGCACTTGAAATGCTGTCCCGCCCGCCCGCCTGCATAAACGGCATTGCGGCTCTTGCACACAAACCCTTCGGCGTTTGCGTCGTGCATCTTCTTCACGAAGTCGCAGGTGCACATAACGGATTTCGTATGGCTGGATGCGCAAGTCCGTGTCATTCAGGCTGAGCAAGTCCCAGACGTAGAAATGTGAATCTGTGATTTCGCCATCCACGAGGAAGCGTTGCGCCTGCACGCGGTCTAGTTCTTCCGCCAGCCGAGCGTCGATTGGAATAATCTGTCCGAGTTTGTTGATGGCTGAGTATTTCCCCTCGGACTTTTGCACGGCGAGCCGCCGTCCGTCGAATTTCTGTTGGAACCACCAAGACGCATCTTGCGCCAGTAGCAGCGCTTCCTTCTCTTCGATAGGCGTAAGTAGTTCGGGTATATGGCCGGAATGTTCTTTGATAGTAGGCAACCCGACTGAAATGGCCGCGCTACCATCGGCGGTCGCTTGCGCGATTTGATAACCTTTGCCCGTTTTCTCTCGAAGAACGCGGTCGTAGGCACGCTTTGCTTCCTCGTACGTGGCGTTGCTCACTTTAGTGTCGCTTTGCAATGCCGAACCGCGTCGGCCCCACTGCGCTTGGACGCACCATTGGCCGTTAGCGGTCTCCAATGGTGATGTAAAGAATTCTGTGGAAATTGAGAAGAGAGGGTGTTTCCTTTCAGCAGGTTGGGAAAACCTCAAGAAAGGAGAACACCCTCATGAACGCAAGGTCGCATTCACGGCCCCGGAGCCTAGAGCAAGAGCCCGGCTCGCTACAAGAGGAGATTTGGTCTCAGTTCCGAGCGGTATTGAAGCAAGAGTTGAAAGCC
>Ga0209581_1000713_pt1 | contig 54039 bp, 43 predicted proteins | sample Coa_R2_FD_187160 | JGI IMG/M metagenome (GOLD analysis project Ga0209581, IMG submission 187160) | Surface soil microbial communities from Centralia Pennsylvania, which are recovering from an underground coalmine fire - Coalmine... | ecosystem: Environmental > Terrestrial > Soil > Unclassified ...
AAGCCGACGCGGCCGGTGTCGAAGCCGCTGTCGGACGTCGCCGCCCGCGTCGCCTGGATGCAGAAGCAGGCAATCGACAAGCAGGTGGTCGGCGGCTGGGTCGACATGTTCGGCTATGAGCTGCAACGCGCCGAGGGCGAAGCCTGGGCGCGCCTCGCCAACGATGCGCTGATGGCGGCGGCGAAGGCCGAGCCGCGCTTCGTGCCGCTCGCCACCGTGCCGCTCGGCGACGGCAAGCGCGCCGCGGCGGTGCTCAAGGCGGCGATCGCCGCGGGCTTCCCCGGGGCGATGATCGGCACGCTGCCGCGTGGGCCGGGCTCGACGCTCGATGCCGCCGATCTCGATCCCTTCTGGGCCGCGGCCGACGAGACCGGCGCGCTCGTTCATATCCACCCGAGCTTCGACGCCGGCGACGTGCGCGTCAACGATTTCGGCCTCGCCAACGGACTTGGCCGTATCACCGACGCGGCGGTGGCGGTGGCGCGCCTGATCAGCGCCGGCCACGTCGCCAAGTACAGACAAGTGAAATTTTTCGCGCCGATGGGCGCCGCCGCCCTGCCCTTCGTGCTCGGCCGTCTCAAGCGCAACGCCGCGATCACGCCGGGGGTCGGCGATCCGGCGGCGGGCCTCGCCGCTCTTTACACCGACACCATCCTGCACGACGCGCGTGTCCTGAAATTCGTGGTCGAAATGATCGGCAGTGAGCGGCTGATGATGGGCTCCGACATGCCGTTCCCGATCGGCGACATGGAGCCGATGAAAATCGTCGCCGATGCCGGGCTTTCGGGCGCCGCGGCGGCCTCGGTCAATGGCGGCCTGGCGGCGCGCCTGTTCCGCATTCGGTGATAGGATAAGGACCAGGGAGGATCACAAATGAAAAAAATCAGCACGCTCATGCGCGGCGCCGCCTGTGGGCTTGCCGCACTCGCCGCGCTCGCCCTTCATCCGACGCCCGCGACCGCGCAGGCGCCGGCCAAAGTCACCATCGTCATCTTCGGCTTCCCATCGCTCGGCGCCTTCATGCCGCCGGTGATCAAGGCCAAGAAGCTCGACGAGGCGAACGGCCTCGACATCGAATTCGTCGAGCGCCCGCCCGACGCCTACACGACGCAGTTCAATTCCGGCGAGTTCAAGGTCGGCGGCAGCGCCGCCTTGCTCACCGTCGGCGTCGCCGACGAGCGCGGCGTCAAGGTCAAATATTTGTTCAACCTGTTCGACTTCTGGGGCGCGGTGGTGACCTCGCGGCCGGAGATCAAGACCGTCAAGGACCTCGAGGGCAAGGAGCTTGCCGCGGCGCGCGCTACCACCAACTTCCAGATGTTCGACTTCTTCGCCAAGAAGCTCGGCGCCGACACTGCCAAGGTGAAGGTGGTCAACACCGCACCGCCCGGCCTCGTCGGCTACGCGGTGGCCGACCGCGCCGATGCGGTGCAGCTGTGGGAGCCCGCCTATACGCTGCTCAAGGCCAAGAAGCCCGACATCCGCGCGCTCGATCTCGGCATGCAGAAGACCTGGAGCGGTTTTGCCGGCGGCGCGCAGATTCCCTATCTCGGCCTCGCCGCGCACACCGACTGGATCGAGCAGAACCCGGCGCTGGTGCAGAAGCTGTACGCGACCTACAGGGCCGCGGGCGACTACATCGTCAAGCATCCGGAGGAGTCGGCCGGCCTGATGGCGCCGAAGGCGACGCCGGACGACAAGGCGGCGCTGGTGTCGCTGATCAAGGCCAACGACCGGCTCGGCATGAACGTCGTCGGCGCCCACGAGATCAAGCAGCAGATCGAGGCCGTCTACAAAGCCGGCGTCGACGTCGGCTATCTGAAGAAGATGCCGTCGAGCGACACCATCTACGACAAGCCGCTGAAATGACGAATTCGCGCACCCTGCGCGTGGCCCAGGCCGCAGCCAGCATGCTGGTGCTGGCGGCGTTCTGGCAGCTGCTGTCGACGCTGTTTCCGCATTTCCTGTTCCCGCCGGTGCCGGACATCATCTCCCGCACCATCGAGGTGCTGGTCACGGGATCGCTGCTGGCCGACGTCCTGCTCACCGCCGCCCGCATCTTCGCCGGCCTGTTCGGGGCCTTCGTGCTCGGCAGCCTGCTGGCGCTGATGATCGGGCAATCCAAGACCGTCGAGAACTTCATAGCGCCGGTGCTGACGTTCTTCCAGGGCATACCGGCTTTGTCCTGGGTGGTGTTCGCCATCATCTGGTTCAAGGGCATCGAGTTCCGCGTGCTGTTCATCATGGTGATGACGACGCTGCCGGCTTTCACCTTCCAGATCCTCGACGCCTTCCGCTCGATGTCGAAGGACCTGTTCGAGATGACGATGTCGTTCCGGCCGAGCCGTTGGAAGGTCTTCCGCTATCTGATCGTGCCGACCATCGTTCCCGGCATCCTGACCGCCTGGAAGGTCAACCTGGGCAATGCCGCGCGCGTGGTGGTGGTGGCGGAGCTCGTCGGCGCCACCGGCGGCGTCGGCTACGAGCTGCTGCGCCAACAGCAACTGTTCGACATGGCCGGCGCCATGGCCTGGACCCTGCAGCTGGTGCTGTTCGTGCTGATCGTGCAGCAGACCATCACGGCCATCGAAAATTGGGCGCTGCGCTACCGCGCGGTGTCCGAACGGGCGATGTGAGATGGCGGAGCCCGTCATCCGTTTCACGGACGTGACCAAAGTGTTCCGTCGTCCGGACGGCCGCGGCGATTTCGTCGCCGTCGACAGGCTGTCGTTCGACATCGGCAAGGGCGAGATCGTCGCCGTGCTTGGCAAGACCGGCTGCGGCAAGTCGACGATGTTCAACATCGTCGCCGGGCTCATCGAACCGACCTCCGGCAAGGTGCAGGTGATCGGCCACGATCCCTTCCGCGACTTCGCGTTCTTCCGCGGCAAGATCGGCATCGTGTTCCAGGGTGACCGGCTGATGCCGTGGCGCTCGGCGCTCGACAACGTGCTGCTCGGCCTGCAAATCCTCGATTGCGGTCCGGCGCAGGCGGACGCCACCGCGCGCCGCTGGCTGGCGCGGCTCGGCCTTTCCGGCCACGAGGACGATTATCCGCACGCGCTGTCCGGCGGCATGCGCCAGCGCGTTTCGATCGCCCGCGCCTTCGCCGTCGATCCCGAGATCCTGCTGTGCGACGAGCCGTTCTCCTCGCTCGACGAGATGACCGCGCGCGATCTGCGCGCCGAATTCGTGCGGCTGGTGCGGCAGAACAACAAGACCGCGGTGTTCATCACCCACCAGATCAACGAGGCGATGGAAATCGGCGATCGCGTGCTGGTGTTCCAGCGCCCGGCACGCATCGCCTACGAGGCGCGCCTTGCCGCCGGCGCCGACCGCGGCAAGATGCAGGACGACATCATGCAGGTCCTGTCGGTCGATCAGGCCCCGGCAGCCTGACCACTCGGCCCGGCGGCGGTAACAGGTTACGGGGCCACCCGCGGGTCTGGCGTCCACCGCCCTCAACTCCGACGCATTTTGCCGCTACCGGACTGCCGAACCGCCGATTTGACCGTTGCCTCATGGAACTTTCGGCGCGCTGTGTCGCTTGGAACTCCTGCACGAACCGGCGCCATGAATATCGTCCCCAGTCTCGACAGCGATGCTGCGCAGAAGACCGATGACGGCCTCTGGTTCAAGGACGCCGTCATCTATCAGCTGCATGTCAAGGCGTTCCAGGATTCAAACGGCGACGGCGTCGGCGATTTCGCCGGGCTGATCGAGCGGCTCGACTACCTGCGCGAACTCGGCGTCACCGCGCTGTGGCTGCTGCCGTTCTATCCGAGCCCCGGCCGCGACGACGGCTACGATATTTCCGACTACGGCGACATCAATCCGGCCTTCGGCACGATGCGGGATTTTCGCCGCTTCATGCAGGAGGCCAAACGCCGCGGCCTGCGGGTGATCACCGAACTGGTCATCAACCATACTTCCGACCAGCACCCCTGGTTCAAGCGCGCCCGGCGCAGCGCCAAGGGCACCAGCGCGCGCAACTGGTACGTCTGGAGCGACACCGACCAGAAATACGCCGGCACCCGGGTGTTTTTCGCCGACATCAAGGGAGCGAACTGGACCTGGGACGAGGAAGCCGGCGCCTATTACTGGCACCGCTTCTTCTCGTTTCAGCCGGACCTCAATTACGACAACCCGCGCGTGGTCAGCGCCGTGCTCCAGGTCATGAAGCGCTGGCTCGACGCCGGCGTCGACGGCTTCCGGCTCGACGCCGTGCCCTATCTCTGCGAGCGCGAGGGCACCAGCAACGAGAACCTGCCGGAGACGCACGCGGTGCTCAGGCGCCTGCGCGCGGCGCTCGACGATTACGCGCCCAACAAGGTGCTGCTGGCGGAAGCCAACCAATGGCCGGAAGACGTGCAGGCCTATTTCGGCGACGGTGACGAATGCCACATGGCGTTCCACTTCCCGCTGATGCCGCGCATCTACATGGCGATCGCGCAGGAGGACCGCTTCCCGATCACCGACATCATGCGGCAGACGCCGGAAATCCCGGAGAATTGCCAATGGGCCATGTTCCTACGCAATCACGACGAGCTGACGCTGGAAATGGTGACCGACGCCGAGCGCGACTACCTGTGGTCGACCTACGCCGCCGACCCGCGCGCCCGCGTCAATCTCGGCATCCGCAGGCGGCTGGCGCCGCTGATGGACAACGACCGCCGCAAGATCGAGCTGATGAACTCGATCCTGATGTCGATGCCGGGCACGCCGATCATCTACTACGGCGACGAGATCGGCATGGGCGACAACATCTATCTCGGCGACCGCAACGGCGTGCGCACGCCGATGCAATGGACGCCGGACCGCAACGGCGGCTTCTCGCGCGCCGATCCTGCGGCGCTCTACCTGCCGCCGATCATGGACCCGGTCTACGGCTACTCCGCCGTCAATGTCGAGGCGCAGTCACGCTCGCTGTCGTCGCTCTTGAGCTGGACCAAGCGGCTGATCGGCGTGCGCAAGTCGACCAAGGTGTTCGGCCGCGGCAGCCTCACCTTCATCCGCCCCGCCAACCGCTCGGTGCTCGCCTATGTACGCCAGTTCGGCGACGAGGCGATCCTCTGCGTCGCCAACATGTCGCGCTCGGCGCAGGCGGTCGAGCTCGATGTGAGCCCGTGGAAAGGCCGCGTGCCGCGCGAAATGCTCGGCCGAACGCGCTTTCCGCGCATCGGCGACCTGCCCTACCTGATCACGCTGCCGCCTTACGGCTTCTTCTGGTTCGCGCTCGAGCAGGAAAGCCAAACCGAGCCGGAGAAGATTCTGCCGCGCGAGATCACGACGCTGGTGATCGGCGACAGCTGGGATTCGCCGCTGTCCGGCTGGACGCAGCGCACGTTCGAGCGCGACGTGCTGCCGGCCTTCATGCCGGAACGCCGCTGGTTCACCGACAAGACGCAGCAACCGATCAGCGCCAGGGTCGCCGCCACGGTCCGGTTCGAACACCGCAACGACCGCTTCGGCATCGTCATCGTCGAGGTCGACGGCGCGCAGGGGGCCAGCCGCTATTTCCTGCCCCTGACCATCCGCTGGACGCGCTACACCGCGATCGACCGCAGCCCGGCCAGCGTGCTTTCCGCCGTGCGCCGCGGCTCGCGCGAAGGCACGCTGCTCGACGCCGCCGCCGAGCCCGAGTTCATCGCGGCGTTGCTGGCCATGATCCACGGCGCGCAAACGGTCGGCGGCGACCCGCACAAGGTCGAATTCCGTCCGACCACCGCCTTTGCCGGCGCGCCGCTGCCCGAGATCAAAACCGTCGCCGCGGTCGAGCACGAGCAATCCAATTCGAGCGTCGTCGTCGACGGCAAATCCATCGTGAAGATCCTGCGCCGCATCAGCCCCGGCACGCATTCGGAAATCGAGGTCGGGCGCTTTCTCGTCGACGTGGCGCATTTTCCCAACGCGCCGGCGCTGCTCGGCACCGTCGAGCTCGTCGAAGGCGGCAGCCGCACCGCGCTCGCGGTCGTGCACGAGTTCATCCAGAACCAGGGCGACGCCTGGAGCGTGACCGGCGCCTCGCTCGACCGCTTCATCGACGAGCAGCACGTGCTGGCCGAGGACACCGCCGCGGAAAATCCGGAAACGGCGTCGATGCTGCAGCGCATGCGCCAGATCGGCCGGCGCACCGCCGAACTGCATCTGGCGCTCGCCAGCCGGCCCGACATCCCGGCCTTCGCACCCGAGCCGATCGGCGCCGGCGACGCCGAAAACTGGAGGGGAACCCTGCTCGCGCATGCGCGCCGCGTGTTCGACCTGCTCGGCCAGCATCGCCGCCGCGACGAGCTCGCCGAGCCGGCGCGCCACGCCGCTCAGCAACTGCTTGATCGCCGCGACGCCATCGCCGGGCATATCGAATCGGCGGGCTCGATGCGTTTCGACGGCCTCAAGATCCGCCATCACGGCGACTTGCATCTCGGCCATGTGCTGATTGCGAAGGACGACGCGTTTATCTTCGACTTCGGCGGCGAGCCCTCTCGCCCGCTCGATGAGCGGCGCAGCAAAATGCCGCCCGCCCGTGACGTCGCCAGCTTCCTGCGCTCGATCGACTACGCAACCCGTTCGGCGATCGACCGCGCGGCCAATCTGGCGCCGAACGCGCGCGCCCCGCTCGCCGATCGCGTCGGTGCCTGGGGCGACAGACTGGCGGCGGCTTTTTGGGAAAGCTACCGCGACACCCTCGGGCCGGCGCCGCTGTGGCCGGCCGCGGAAGACCAGACCCGCGGCCTGCTCGATATTTTTCTGCTCGAGCGGCTGCTCGATGAAATCGAATCCGAGCTTCGCACCCGGCCGTCCTGCGCCCATATCCCGATCGAGGCGGCGCTGCGGCTGCTGCGGCGGCGCCAGGTCATCGGCTGATATTGCCGGCTATGTCTTCGGGTAGCTCGCGATCATGTCGAGCTCGACGCGCGCGCCGGGCGTCGACAGCTGGTTGACGCAGACCGTGGTGGAGGCCGGCGTCCAGTCGCCGAAATATTCGGCCATCGCCGCCACCATGCCGTCCATGTCGCGCATGTCGGTCAGATACTTCGTCACCTTGATGACGTCGGTCCAGGCGAGCCCCTCGTGGTCGAGGATGCTCTTGATGTTGTCCATGGCAAGCCGCGTCTGCGCCTCGATGCCGACCGGATGATTGTGCTCGGACAGTACGTGCGGATGCTTGTGGTAGAGCGGCGATGGCGTCGCGCCGGAGATGAACAGCAGGTCGCCGGGCGCGGTGACGCGGATCGCCGGCGCATAGGGCATGTCCGGCTTGCGCGCCGGCAGCGTCTGGATTTCGCCCAGCTTGGGATTGGTCGGGGACGTCTTGAATGCGGGACGGCGAGTCGTCATGTGCGAGCCTCGGCGCGCACCATAGCGTTCGCGGAAAGTTCCGGTCAATGCCGTGCCGGTTACGCCGCGCCCGACGTCATTTGCTCCGCCGCCTGCGCGTCGAGGCCGGCGCAGACGCGGCCGAACAGCACGATGACGGCGCCGCTCAAGCCTGCTTGCGCCATCCGCCCCGGCAATTCCGCGATCGGCGAGCGAACCACCGCCTGATCCGGCCGCGTCGCCCGCGCGATCGCCACGGCCGGCGTGTCGGGCGCGAGCCCTTGCGCGAGCGCGCGCGAGACCAATGCTTCGAGCGTCTTCACCGGCATGTAGACGGCGGTGGTGGCGGCCTCGTCCGCCAGGCTCTGCCAATCGATGTCGTCGGGCAGCGCGCCGTTGCGGGCATGGCCGGTGACGTATTGCAGGCGGCGGGCGCGGCCGCGGTCGGTGAGCGGGATGCCGAGACGCGCCGCCGCGCCTTGCGCGGCGGTGATGCCGGGAACCACCTCGACAACGATGCCGGCCGCCCGGCAGGCGGCGATCTCCTCCCCGGCGCGGCCGAAGATCAGCGGGTCGCCGCCCTTGAGCCGCACCACGCGCTTGCCCTGCCTGGCGAGGCCGACCATCAAAGTGTTGATGTCCTCCTGCCGGCACGAGGGGCCATAGCCGGTCTTGCCGACCAGCAGCTTGCGCGCCTCGCGGCGGGCGAAATCGAGCACGTCGCGCGAGACCAGATCGTCAAACAGGATGATGTCGGCGGCCTGCAGCGCGCGCACCGCGCGCAAGGTGAGCAACTCGGGATCGCCGGGTCCGGCGCCGACCAGCGTCACCGAGCCGTGCTCAACCGCGGCGCCGAGGCCCTTCACCTCGGCGAGGAAGGTGTCGAAGTCGGCGGCGGCCGGCTCGCGGTCGGCGTGCGTCATGGCGTGCGCGGTGAACAGCTGCCAGAACCTGCGGCGTCCGGCGAACGGCAGCCCGGCCGATTTCAAGGTCCGGCGCCAGCGAGCGGCAGCTTCGGCCCAGGCGGCAAACGTCGCGGGCAGCAATGCTTCGAGCTTGGCGCGAATTGCCTGCGCGAATACCGGCGCGGCGCCATCGGTCGAAATGCCGATGACCAGCGGCGAGCGGTTGACGATGGCGCCGAAAGCGAAGTCGCAATAAGCCGGTTTGTCGATGACATTGACCGGAACGCCGGCTTGACGCGCGGCGGCGGCGAAGGCGGCGGCCGCGGCATCGTCGTCGAAGGCGCCGACCGCAATCGCCGCCCCGTCAAGATCGGCGGCGCTCCATGCGCGCTCGACCAGCGCGACGGCGCCGCCCGGCGGACCGTCGGCAACCTGCCGCATCTCGTCCGAGACCGCCTCGGCGCAGACCGTGACCCGCGCTCCCGCCGCCGCCAACAACTCGGCCTTCCAGGCCGCCGCGGCGCCGCCGCCGGCGACGACCGCCCGCTTGCCGGCAAGCGCGTAGAACACCGGCAGCCGCGCCAGCGGGCCAAGCCGCGGCGGCGCAATGTCGATGGGGTTGCGCCCGCTCATGCCGCCCGCCGCCCGCCGCTATCGGCGTGGAAGTCGCGACCGTTGCCGCTGGCGGCGACAAAGCCCGCGCGAATGACGAAATCGCCGAAGCGCTCGCCCTGGCGCCGCTCGCGCGCATAGGCTGCAAACAGCGGCTCGAGCGCGGCGAGGATGCCGTCGTGGTCGAGATCCTCGGCATAGAGCTTGTTCATCCGCGAGCCGTCGAAGGCGGCGCCGAGATAGAGGTTGTAGCGCCCCGGGCCTTTGCCGACGAGGCCGATCTCGGCGAGGTAAGGCCGCGCGCAGCCGTTCGGACATCCGGTCATGCGGATAACGATGTCGTCGTCGGCAAGGCCGTGCGCGGCCAGCTTCTCGTCCAGCGCGTCGATCAGGCGCGGCAGATAGCGTTCGCTTTCGGCGAGCGCGAGGCCGCAGCTCGGCAGCGCCACGCAGGCGAGCGCATTGCGGCGCAGCCCGCTGATGCGGCCGGTCATGCCGTGCTCGGCGGCGATCCGCTCGATCGCGGCGCGCCGGTCTTTCGCGACATTGGCGATGATCAGGTTCTGGTTCGGTGTCAGGCGGATTTCGCCGTCATGGACCTCGGCGATGCGCCGCATGCCGGTGAGCAGCCGCCGGCCGTCCGGGAAATCGCGCAACCGGCCGTTCTCGACAAACAGCGTCAGGTGCAGCTTGCCGTCCTTGCCCTCGGTCCAGCCGTAGCGGTCGCCGCTCGACGTGAACCGATAGGGCCGCGCCGCCTCCAGCGGCTTGCCGGCGCGGCGCGCGATCTCGGCGCGGAAGGCGTCGGCGCCGTGGTCGTCGAGCGTATATTTGAGCCGCGCATGCTTGCGGTTCGAGCGGTCGCCCCAGTCGCGCTGGATGGTGACGACGGCCTCGGCGACGGCCAGCACGTCCTGCGACCGGCAGAAGCCGAGCACGTCGCCGATGCGCGGATAGGTCTCCGGCTCGCCGTGCGTCATGCCCATGCCGCCGCCGACCGAGACGTTCCAACCCTCGATGGCGCCGTTGTTGCCGACGATGGCGATGAAGCCGAGGTCCTGCGCGAACACGTCGATGTCGTTCGACGGCGGCACCGCAAAGCCGATCTTGAACTTCCGCGGCAGGTAGGTCCTGCCGTAGATCGGCTCGACGTCGTCGCGCTCGCCTTCGCCGGCGACCTTGTCGCCGTCGAGGAAAATCTCGTAATAGGCGCGGCTTTTCGGCTTGAAGTGCGCCGAGGTGCGGCAGGCGAGGTCGTAGGCGTCGGCATGGACGCTCGACTGGTGCGGGTTGGAAACCGCCATGACGCCGCGATTGTCGTCGCCGCAGGCGGCGATGGTGTCGAGGGCGACGGCGTCGAGGCGCTTGAGCGCCGCCTTGACGTTGAACTTGAGCACGCCGTGCATCTGGAAGGTCTGGCGCGTGGTCAGGCGCAGCGTCTCCCCGGCATAGCTGCGGGCGATGTCGTCGAGCGCGAGCCATTGCTTCGGCGCGATGACGCCGCCCGGAAGGCGGATGCGGATCATGAAGCCGAAGGCCTTCTCCAGCTTCTTCTTCATCCGCTCCGGCCGCAGGTCGCGGTCGTCCTGCAAATACATGCCGTGGAACTTGAGCAATTGGCTGCTGTCCTCGCTGACGCCGCCGGTCAGCGGATCGGCCATGTCCTCGGCGAGGTTGCCGCGCAGATAGCGGCTCTTCGCCTTGAGGCGCTCCATCGGCGACGGTTCCTTAGCGGCCATCACTCACCTTCCGCTGCGCCGAGTGCGGGCATTGTCAATACGTGTCCTGCAGATAGCGCTTGTCGCGCTCGAGCCCGGCGACCGCCTGCTCGGCGGCCTCCGGCGTCAGCGCCTTGACGTCGGCATAGGCGCGCGTCAGCGCCGACCGCACGTCCTTGGCCATGGCCTTGGCGTCGCCGCAGACATAGAAGTGCGCGCCGTTGTCGAGCCAGTCGATGACGTCGCGGCGCTGCTGCCACAGCCGGTGCTGGACGTAGACCTTCTCCGGCGTGTCGCGCGAGAAGGCGACGTCCATGCGGGTCAGCGCGCCGTCCTTCAGCGCCTCCTGCCAGTCGGTCTGATACAGGAAATCGTGGGTGAAGCTGCGGTCGCCGAAGAACAGCCAGCTGCGCCCGGAGGCGCCTGTGGCGCGGCGCTCCTGCACGAAGGCGCGGAACGGCGCGACGCCGGTGCCCGGCCCCACCATGATGATGTCGCGGTCGGGCCTCGGCAGCGCGAAGTGCCGGTTGGGCCGCAGCTTGACGCGCACGCGGGCGCCGCGCTTGAGGCGCTCGGCGGCGTAGTTCGAGGCGACGCCCTTGCGCGCGCGGCCGCGGCTCTCGTAGCGAACGGCGGAAATCAGGAGGTGCGCCTCGCCGCCGGTCTCGCGGCGCGAGGAGGCGATCGAATAGGCGCGCGGCGACAGCGTCCGCGTCACCGCGCGCAATTGCTCGGCGGTGAGCGCGATGGGGAAGGTCTCGATCAAATCGATGAGCTGGCGCCCGGCGAGCCATTCGCGCGCACCGCCGCCGGCGAGGAGCGCCTTGACGTCGCGGTGGCCGGTGACGGCGGCGTAGGTCTCCAGCGTCTTCAGCGACAGCGTGGTGACGTCGCGCGACGTGATGAGGTCGGCGCGCAGCGCCTGGTCGGCGGCAAGCCCGGCGGCCGCGAGCAGGGCATCGACATAGGCCGGGTCGTTCTCGGCGTAGAGGTCGAGCGAGTCGCCGGGCTCGTAGGCCGGCGCCGCGCCGTCGAAGCCGAGTTCGAGATGCACCGTCTCCTTGGCCGAGCGCGACGAGTTGAGATTGACGTGCTCGGTGACTTCCGCCTCGACGACGTCGGTGTTCGGCAAAGCGGCGGCCTTGCCGAAGTCGACCTCGATGACGCGGCCGGGCTCGGCGCCCTTTGGCGTCAGGATTTTCACGGCGTCGCCGATCCACCGGCCTGCCGGCTCGGCGAAATCGAGGTCGCAGTCGACGCGGTCGATGACGCGCCTGCCGCCGAGCGCTTCGAGCCGTGCGTCGATCGCCTTGCCGACGGCGCAGAACTCGGCATAGGCGGTGTCGCCGAGCGCGATGACGCCGAATTCGACGCCGTCGAGCCGGGGCGCTGCGTCCGCCATCAGCTCGCGATAGGCGCGCACCGCGCGCGCCGGCGGGTCGCCCTCGCCCCAGGTCGCGGCGATGACGATGAGGCGCTTGGCGGCGGCGAGGCTCGCGACCTCGAGATCGGCCATGTCGACGACAACGGGCTTCAGGCCGGTCTTGCGCGCGAGCTTGGCCACGTCGGCGGCGAGCCGCTCGCAATTGCCCGACTCGCTGGCAAAGACGATGGTGACGGGCTCGGCCGCGCGCGCCGGCGCCGCAGGCTGCGGCTGCGCGGACGATGCCTCGAGGCCGGTGAGATAGCCGGCGAGCCAGGCGCGCTGGGTGTCGCTTGCCGGGCCGACGACACGGTTCAACAGCTCGATGTCGGCTTCGCTGAACGGCGCCGTCTTCGGAATGGCGAGGCCGTTGCTCATCGCCTGCCTCCGGCTTCGGCGGCGGAAATGTCGGGCTGGCAGGACGTCATCAGGCCGGCTCCCTCTACGTAAACGGGAGCTCTTAAATAGAAGATCGTTCTGCCGGACCGCAATAAACCGCGAAAAATAAGAAGATATGTCCTGTCCCTGCCGCGCGCGGTAGCAAATATGCCAAGCTTTCGCAGCCGGCGCAGAACGCCGGTCACCCCGGCCGGAGGCCTTCGACGCGGCACTTGCGTGGCAACCCGGGCGCACGGCGAACCTCAATAGACGTCCTGCTGGTAACGGCCCTGCTTCTTCAGGCCCGATACGAAGGCCGCGGCCTCATCGACGCTGCGCGCGCCGTGCTGGGCGACAATGTCGACCAGCGCAGTCTCGACATCCTTGGCCATACGCGTGGCGTCGCCGCAGACATAGACGTGCGCGCCGTCGGCGAGCCACGCCCACAGATCGCGGCCCACCTCGCGCATGCGATCCTGCACATAGATCTTTTGATCGCCGTCACGCGACCAGGCGAGCGACAGCCGCGTCAGATGCCCGCTCGCCCGCATCGCCTTGAACTCGTCCTCGTAGAAAAAATCGTAATCGCTGCGCTGATGGCCGAAGAACAGCCAGTTGCGGCCCTTGGCGCCGATCGCCTGGCGCTCCTGCAGGAAGGCGCGGAACGGCGCGACGCCGGTGCCCGGCCCGATCATGACGATCGGCGTATCGGGATCGGCCGGCAGGGCGAAGGCGGTTGCCTTCTGCACATAGGCTTTCATGACGCTGCCGAGCGGGACGCGCTCGGCAAGGCAGGTCGAACAGACGCCGAGCCTGCGGCGCGGGCCGATATCGTAGCGCACGGCGTCGATGGTCAATTCAACGCGGCCGGGGTTCACCTTCGGTGACGACGAGATCGAATAGAGCCGCGGCTGCAGGGGGTCGAGCGCTTCGATGAAGGCCTCCGGGTCTGGCCGCACGCCGGGAAATTTCTCGATCGCCGCCAGCACGTCGAGCGTCGCCGCGTCGCCGTCCGGATCTTCGCCGGTCGACAGCGCACGCGCCTTTTGCCGCCGCTCGCCGCCGGTAATGTAGGAGTAGAGCTGGAACAGCATGTCGGGAGCCGGCGACAGCGACACGTTGCGCAACAGCACGTCGCGCAAGCGCTCGCCGCCGATGGGGAAGTCCGGCGGCGCGCCGAGCGCCTTGATGATGGCGTCAACCAGCGCCGGGTCATTGCTGGGGTAGAGGCCGAAGGCATCGCCGACGGAATAGGTGAGGCCGCAGCCGGAAAGATCAAATTCGAAATGCCAGGTTTCCTTCTGCGAGCCCGGCTTGTTGAGCAGGCGGCGCGATATCAGCCTGGCCTCGACCGGATTGTCGCGCGAAGTGCCGGCGTTGCCCGGCGCCGCGGCGGCCTTGGCGGGCTCGGCCGCCGGCGCAGCCTGTGCCGCCGGACGTCCAAGCTCCTCGTGCAGCGACTTCAGCATGCGCGCGGTGTCCTTGCCGCCCGGCACGCACAAATTCAGCCGCGCCTCCTTGCCTTCGAAAATGGCGCCCGAGTACCGCCGGCAGTCATAGCCGCACTGGCCGCAGTCCTGCTGCGCCATCGCCGCCATCAATTTCCAGCGCAGCGGCTTGCCGTCGGCGAGCTTCATGCGCTCGGCCAAAGGCAAGGTTTGATCGTGCCAGGGCGCGCCGCCGTCGTCGTCCGCGCTTTTTTCGCCGCCGCCGGTCATCAGCGCGCGGGCCTCATCGCCCGACAGCGGCGTGACGCCGAAGCCGTCGAGGGAGACGAGGCCCGCGAAAAAGCCGTTGAGCCAGGCGCGTTGCTCGGCGGAGAACGGCGCGGTCTCAGGCACCAGCGCGGGAATCGGCGGCGGCAGGTTCTGCGTCATGACAAAGCCGCGCCGTATTCGTCCCCTTCCCCCTTGAGGGGGAGGGACAGGGAGGGGGGTGGCAACACGACGAGCGTTGTCTCGTGGCTAGCCCCCGGGGGCATGCTGCGAAGTGCGGCGGGCGCGTTCATTCGCCGGCCTCGGCCGCGAACATGGACCTGAGCGCCTCGATGTCGTGCCGGCGCGAAAAGGCGAGGAAGGTTTCGTCGGCCGATGCGCGATGCGCGAGATAGCCCTTGAGCATGCGCTCGATCGTGCGCGGGGCATCCTGCGCCTTCACGTCGCGATAGATTTCGCGGCCGAGCGCGGCGGCGGGCCCGAAACCGCCGCCGACGTATATGTGATAGCCCTCGATCTGCTCCTCGCCCTGCTCGACCTTGCAGGCCAAAAGGCCGATCTCGCTGATGTAGTGCTGCGCGCAGGAATGATGACAGCCGGTGAGATGGATGTTCACCGGCGTATCGATGGCGAGGCGGTCCTCGCACCAGCGCGCGATCTCTTCGGCATGGCGCTTGGTGTCGGAGGCGGCAAAGCGGCAACCGACATTGCCGGTGCAGGCGACGAGGCCGGCGCGGATCGAGGTCGCCTTGCTGGCAAGGCCGAGCGCGGCGATGGCCGCTTCGGCATCCGCCACCTTGCCGTCGGGCACGCCCGAAATCAGCAGATTTTGCCAGACCGTGAGGCGGATATCGCCGTCGCCGAAATCCTGTGAAATCCTGGCGAGGCCGCGCATTTGCGCGGCCTCGATGCGTCCGACCGGGAACACTACGCCGATCCAGTTCAAACCGGGCTGCTTCTGCTTGTGCACGCCGATATGCGCGAAACGGTCGAAGACCGGGCGCGGCGCGATCGCCTCGGCCGGCACCTTGAGCAGCTTGCGGCCGAGCTTGTCCTCGACATGGGCGATGAATTTCTCCATGCCCCAGGCGTCGAGCACGTATTTGAGCCGCGCCTTGGCGCGGTCGGTGCGGTCGCCGTGCTCGATGTAGACGCGCACCACGGCGTCGGCAATCTGCGTTGCCTCCTCCGGTTTGACGATGACGCCGGTGTCGCGCGCGAAGTCCTTGTGTCCGGTGATGCCGCCGAGCGCGAGGCGAAACCAGACGCCCGGCTCGGCCGCAAAGCCGTCTTTGACCTCGACCGCCTGGAAGCCGATGTCGTTGGTGTCCTCCAGGACCGCGATCGATCCGGCGCCGTCAAAACCGACATTGAACTTGCGCGGCAGGCCGTAGAGCGCGCGCTCGTTGAGGATGTGGAAGTGCCATTCGCGCGCGTAGGGCCGCGTGTCGAGCAGTTCCTGCGGATCGATGCCGGCGGTCGGCGTGCCGGTGACGTTGCGGATGTTGTCGGCGCCGGAGCCGCGCGAGCACAGGCCGAGGTCGGTGATCGCTTCCACCATTGCGACCGCGTGCTTCGGCTCGATCTCGCGGATCTGCAGATTGGCGCGCGTGGTGACATGGGCGTATCCGCCGCCATAGCGCTCGGCGAGATCGGCAAGGCCGGCGAACTGCCAATGCTTGAGGATGCCGTTGGGGATGCGCAGCCGGCACATGTACGAGCTCTGCGCCGGCGCGACGTAAAACAGTCCATAGAAGCGCCAACGAAAATTGTCGGCCGGCTTGGGCGGCTCGTTGTTGCGCGCCTGCTGCTTCAGCCGTTCGTAGGCGTCGAACGGGTGCAGTTCGCGCTTGAACTTCTCCTGGTCGGCGAGCTTGCCGCCCGCCGCCACGGTTCGGTCCTGCGCCTTGATGTGGATGGCATCGGGTCCGGCCGGCTCAGCTGTCGGGGACGTCGCCGATGCGCCGCGCGCGGCGCGCGCCGCCGCCACCCCGGAGGCGAAGCCTTCGAGATAACGCTTCTGCTCCGGGCTGAAATCGCTCGACATTCAGTATGCCGCCCGAACTGCCGCCCCGGCCGTCACTCTTCCTTCAGGCCGTAGGCAAGTTGATTGCCGGTGGCGCCGTAGTATTTGAACGGCAGGAATTTGCCGCTCATGCCGATCGCCACGCGATCGCCTTTCGGATCGGCCCTGCGGGTGATCTCCATGTCGAAGTCGATGGCCGACATGATGCCGTCGCCGAATTCCTCCTCGATCAGCGCCTTGAGCGCGGGACCGTTCACCATGACGAGCTCGTAGAAGCGGTAAATGAGCGGATCGGTTGGCGGCATCGCCGTCGCAGCGCCGCGCATTGGCACCTCGTTGAGCAGGGCCTGCTCGCCGGCCGAGAGGCCGAACAGCTTTGCCGCGTTCGCCGCCTGCGGCTTGGTGAGCTTGTGCTGGCCGAGGATCGCTCCCGTCACCAGGATCGGCGACATGCCGCCGATCTGCTCGCATATGTATTTCCAGCTCCAGCCCTTCTCGCGCTTGATGTCGAGAAGCTTCTCAGTCAGTCCGGCACGCGTCATGACGGCTACTCCGGCAAATCGCTCACCGCGCCCGCCCCTTTCAGTGCAAGACGGTCGGCAATGAGGCACGGTTGGTAGCGAAGCAGGAGCAACGAGCGTGCCAAGCCCAAGCCGCCGTTTTCGCAGGCATTTCTCGGCGGTCCGCGCTGCGGCTGCCTATGAAACGATCACCGGGACAAGATTTTGGGCAAGCCTGCGCGCTAGCCAATGCGCCGCGCCGCTGCCGATTAAAGCGGCACCGCCCATCCGTGCGTGGATTCCGCGCGTCGTCGTTGACGTGCGGGCTGCATTTGCCGTTGGCAACGGCTGGCACGTCAATTGCTGGTGACCTCGGCGCCGATCCGCACAAGTGCACAAAAAGGAGGTCCCGTGTCTTATCTCGTCCCTTCGGAATTCGTCACCAAGATGATCGACGCCGGTGAATCCAAGATCTTCATGTCGACTCGAGACACGATTATCCGCGCCTACATGGCCGGCGCCATCCTGGCGCTGGCCGCCTGGTTTGCGGTGACGATCAACGTGCAGACCGGCCAGCCGCTGATCGGAGCCCTGCTGTTCCCGGTCGGATTTTCCATGCTGATTCTGCTCGGTTTCGACCTTCTGACCGGCGTGTTTGTGCTCACCCCGCTCGCGCTGCTCGACAGGCGGCCGGGAGTGACGGTCGCGGGCGTGTTGAGAAACTGGGGCCTGGTCTTCGTCGGCAACTTCGCCGGCGCGCTGACCACCGCCTTCTTCATGGCCTTCGTGACGACCTTCGGCTTCACCCAGGCGCCCGACAAGGTCGGCACCGTGATCGGCAACATCGGCGAGGCGCGCACGCTCGGCTACGCCGCGCACGGCGCCATGGGCATGCTGACGCTCTTCATGCGCGGCATGTTGTGCAACTGGATGGTGTCGACCGGCGTCGTCGGCGCCATGATCTCGACCACCGTACCCGGCAAGGTCGTCGCCATGTGGATGCCGATCCTGGTGTTCTTCTACATGGTGTTCGAGCATTCGGTCGTTAACATGTTCCTGTTTCCGGCCGGTCTGATGCTGCACGCGCCGTTCTCGATTCTCGACTATTTCATCTGGAACGAGATCCCGACCGTACTGGGCAATCTGGTCGGCGGCCTCGCCTTCACCGGCATGACCCTCTATGCCACGCACGTGAAGACCGCTCCCAGGCGCGCCGCGCTCAAGCGCGTCGCCTGATGCGATCTGCTATCGTGGAGCCTCAACCCGCCGCGGGTTGAGGCTCTTTTTCTCCGGCCGGACGCATGCCTAACCAACTGGCGATCTCGATCGGGCAGCACTCCGACAAAGGACGCAAGGATACCAATCAGGATTTCCACGGCGCGCTGATCCCCCAGGAGCCGCTGCTGAGTCTCAAAGGCATCGCCGTCGTCCTGGCGGACGGCATCAGCAGCAGCGACGTCAGTGCGATCGCGAGCGAGTCCGCGGTCAAGAGTTTTTTGACCGACTATTACTGCACGTCGGATTCGTGGTCGGTCAAAACCTCGGCCCAGCGCGTGATCGCCGCAATCAATTCGTGGCTGCACTCGCAAACGCGGCAAAGCCGGTACCTGTACGACAAAGACCGCGGCTATGTGTGCACGCTCAGCGCCATGGTCATCAAGTCGACGACGGCGCACATCTTTCACATCGGCGATGCCCGAATCTATCGCCTCGCCGGCCAGGGCCTCGAACAGCTCACCGAAGACCACAGGATCGTCGTCTCGGCCGAGCAGAGCTATCTCGGCCGCGCTTTGGGCATCAATCCTCAGATCGAGATCGATTATCGGCCCGTCAATATCGAGATTGGCGATGTTTTTTTGCTGGCGACCGACGGCGTCTACGAGCACGTCAGCAGCCGTTTCATCACCGAAGCGATCAACTGCGGCGGCGGGCTCGACGGCGCCGCGCGGGCGATCGTCGAAGAGGCCAAGCGCCAGGGCAGTCCCGACAATCTCACCGTGCAGATCGTCCGTATCGAGCAATTGCCGGAAAGCGAAGGCAGCGAGATTGTGCGGCAGGCGGCCGAGCTGCCTTGTCCGCCGCTGCTGGAGGCGCGGACAGTGCTCGACGGCTATCAGATCGTCAGGGAGATTCATGCCAGCAGCCGCAGTCACATTTATCTGGCGATTGACGGCGCCGACGGCGCATTGGTGGCGCTGAAGACACCCTCGATCGACCGGCGCGACGACCCCGCGTATCTGCAGCGGTTCATGATGGAGGAATGGGTGGCGCGGCGCATCAACAGCGCCCACGTCCTCAAGCCGCGTCTCCAGTCCAGACGTCGGAACTATCTTTATGTGGTGACGGAATTCGTCGACGGGCAGACTTTGGCGCAATGGATGATCGACAATCCGAAGCCGGCGCTCGAAACCGTGCGCGGCATCGTCGAGCAGGTCGCCCGCGGCCTGCAGGCCTTTCACCGGCTCGAGATGGTGCATCAGGATTTACGGCCGGAAAACATCATGATCGACCGGAATGGCACGGCCAAGATCATCGATTTCGGCGCCACAAGGATCGCCGGTATCGCTGACGACACCTCGGCCGGCCTGCACGACGACATTCTCGGCACCGCCCAGTACACGGCGCCGGAATATTTCCTCGGCGAGTCGGGATCGGCGCGCTCCGACATATTTTCGCTCGGCGTGATCGCCTATCAGATGCTGACCGGCGCGCTGCCCTATGGCGCGCAGGTGGCGAAGACGCGAACCAGGGCCCAGCAACGGAAATTGCGCTACAGGTCGGCGCTGCACGAGGCGCGTGAGGTTCCAGCCTGGATCGATGGCGCGCTGCGGAAAGCGGTGCATCCCGATCCCGGGCAGCGCTATGGCGAGCTGTCCGAGTTCGTTTTCGATCTTCGTCAGCCGAACAAGGCGTTCACCGATTCGTCCGCCCCGCCGCTCATGGAGCGCGATCCACTGCTGTTCTGGAAAGTGTTGTCTGCGTTGCTGTCCGTCGCGGTCTTGGCTCTGCTCTACCTGCTGATGCGCAAATAGCTCATCCGGCCGCCCGTACGCGGCCGCGACGCGGACGACCAGGGCATCTAGTGTGGAATTCGGTCGCGCTTGGCGTGGTCGAGGATGGCTTGCAGATCGGGGCTCAAGCCTTCTCCGCTCTTTTCACGCGTGCAGTACTCGAAAACGAACAAGCGCAGCGCCGACGACAGATTGTTGTGCTGACGCTCGGAGTCGATGCTGCCGACCAGCTGCGAGAGATGGACGTTGAGTTTCTGCGCGATGGCGCGGAGTTCATGCCAGAAGGCATCTTCCAGGCTGACGCTGGTTTTGTGACCGCCGACCACCAGCGACCGCTTGACGACGCGCGAACGCAGGTGCCCCTCGGACGTGCCGTTCTGGGACCCTTTCGTGCGCAAGGAACGTCCTCGATGCCAGGGCGACAGGTCGTGACAACTTGAGGTGGCGATTTTCGTCTTGCCGCTGTGCCTCTCGGACATCCCTCGACTTGGGCAAAGGCCCTGGCGGACAAGACGCGCACCACAATTCCGCGAACATTTTGTATATTATAACTAGGCTACTCGGCATGGTGGTAATATTGTCGTCCTTCGGTAATTTTGCACCTACAGTCCCGTGATCAACGAACTGTTATTGCGTCATAAACCGGCAAATTTGTTCTGTAAGTGCAACCTCTTAGAACGACCGGCGCCACAACCTGACGCACGCGGTGGTTGTCCGTGGCGGGTAGATCGGTAACGCCTGCACCTAACGCTTGCGGACCGTACCCTCGCGAGTTTTCGCTTCGTCTTCCGGACTAAGGCGTTCCGCGGGCGGAGCGCGGCGGTATTTTTGAACCGCCCTGTTGTCGGCAGCGCGCTGGCCGCGCGACGGTCCAGTCCGCAAAAACTCCGCCAAGGTACGATCACACCGCGAAACGCAAGGTCGCGAGAAATAGAGCCGTTTTTTCCGACGAATTAAGTTTATTGACTCGCATCAAGACGCGCAGCGTCCGCAACGGCGAGACTGATCATTCAATATGCCGGGGTGAGCTTCGCAAGCCACGCTCGAGGCGAGTGATGCATCGGAAGAAAAAGCGACAAGCTGCGTTCAAGTCGGACACGCTCGCCGACGCCAATCGCATCATCGAGAACAGCCCGGTTCTGCTTTTCCGCCTCGACGCACGCCCGCCTTACCCGCTGATCTACGTGTCGCGCAATGTGCGGCGCTTCGGCTACAGCGCCCGGCAATTGCTCGCCGCGCCGCAAAAATACTTCGACGTCACGCACCCCGACGACGCCGGCGATATGCTGGCCGACATCGCCGCCGTCGTGTCCGGAAAAGCCGCGGAGATAAGCCGCGAGCGCCGCCTGCGCGCCGCCGACGGACGCTACGTGTGGCTCGATACACGCATGCGCGCGCTCTACGGCCGCAACGGCAAGGTCGCCGCCGTCGAAGGCATCCTGGTCGACATCGACCAGCGCAAGAACGCGGAATCGGCGCTGGCGCGCTTTTCGCTGTCCGACGCCGTCACCGGCCTTGCCAACCGGCCGGCATTTCTGGCCAAGCTCGAGCGCCTATTCGCCGCCAGCAAGGAACTCGGCACGGCCTTTGCCGTGCATTACATCGACCTCGACCGCTTCAAGGACGTCAACGACGTCCTCGGCCATTCCAAAGGCGACGCGCTGCTCAAGCTCGTCGCCGGCCGGCTTACCGCGATCCAGCATTCCAGCGTTGCCATGATCGCGCGCCTCGGCGGCGACGAATTCGCCCTGCTGCAGACGGGCGTTGTCGAGCCGTCCGACGCCGCCGCACTTGCCGCGCGCTTGGTGCGCGATCTCGCCGAACCCTACGCGCTCGGCACCCAGGTGCAGGTCACCGCCAGCATCGGCGTCGCCGTCTTTTCGGCCGATCTCGAAAGTCCCGAGGAAATGATCAAGCGCGCGGACATCGCGCTGTTCCGCGCGAAGGAGCTCGGCCGCAATCAATTCCACTTCCATTCCAAGGATCTCGACGCCGCGACCATCGAGCGCGTGATGCTGGGCGGCGATCTGCGGCACGCGCTCGAGCGCGGCGAACTGGAGCTCTATTACCAGCCGCAAATCGAATTGCGCTCGTGGCGGATCGTCGGCCTCGAAGCGCTGGTGCGCTGGCATCACCCCAAACATGGACTGCTGTGGCCCGCCCGCTTCATTCCGGTGGCCGAAAAGAGCGGCACGATCGTTCCGCTCGGCCGCTGGGTGGTCGACGAGGTGTGCCGGCAGATCGGACGCTGGCGCGGCGAAAATCTCAAAGTTCCGCTCGTGGCCGTCAACGTCTCGATCGAGCAGTTCAAATATGTTCCGCAATTCGACCGCGAGTTGTCCGAGCAACTGGCGCGCTGGGACATCGAGCCAACGGCCATCGAACTCGAGCTCACGGAATCGACGTTGATGGAGACGTCGCGCCAGCACGATGCGCTGATGGAGCGGCTGCGCTCGCTCGGCGTTTCCATTGCCATCGACGACTTCGGCACCGGCTACTCGTCGCTCGGCTATCTGAGCTCCTATCGCGTCAACCACATCAAGATCGCGCAGGAGTTCGTCAAGAACATCGAGGCCAATCCCGGCAATATCGCGATCATTCGCGCCGCCATCAGCCTCGCGCGCGAGCTCCATATCGCCGTCATTGCCGAGGGCGTTGAGACGCGCAAGCAGCTCGACATCCTCGCCTCGGCCGGCTGCGGCGGCGCGCAAGGTTATCTGTTCAGTCCGCCGGTGCGCGCGGCGCGGGCGGCCGATTTCATCCGCGAAGGTGCAATTCGCCCGCCCGCCCCGGCGGACTATGCGAGGGTTTCGTCATGATGCAGATTTCACCGCCTCCCGTCCTGTCGCGCCTCAATATCGGCGCCACGCTGATCGCCATGACTATTTCGCTGTTTTTGCCGCCGGTCGGCTATGGCGTCTTTTCATATTCGAGCTTTCAGGCTGAAACGCGCGGCGATGTGCGGGTCGCCGCCGAAGTTGTCGAACAATCGATCATCGAGGAGCCGCGGACCTGGGCTTTGGACAAGGCGCGCATCCAGATTGCGCTTTCAAGGCACATGGGCCTTCTCGGCGATCCCCTCGCCGAACGGCTGAGGCTTGTCGACTTGTCCGGCAACGAGGTCGCGGCCATCGGCACGACGCCCGGGTACCCCGTCCTGACCGAAAGCGCGCCGTTCTTCTTCGACGAGCAGCGGCTCGGCACGGTCGAAATTCAGCGGCCATTGAGGTTCTTGTTTGTCAACATGGGCCTGCTGTCGCTGGTCGGTGTGGCGCTCGCGGCGATGTCTTACTTCGCGCTCCACGTCATCCCGCTGCGGCAGATGAAGAGCGATACGGAAATACTGCGCCGGCGCGAGCGCGAGCTTTCGTTCGTCAACTCCGTGCTCGCCGCCACCACCGAAAGCTCGCTCGATGCCATTCTGATCGTCGATAACAAGGGGCGGATCGTCTCTTACACCCGGCAATTCCTCGAGATGTGGAAGGTGCCGCGCGAGCTGGTCGAGACGGGCGAGGACGGCCCGGTTCTTGCCACCGTGACGTCGCGAATGAAGGACGAGGCGGGATTCCTGGCCCGCGTCAAGCATCTGTACGATCACCCGGATGAGGAGTCGCACGAACAGCTCGAGACCAAGGACAATCGCATCATCGAGCGCTTCTCAAAAACGCTGTGGGGCGAATACAAGGAGTATCTCGGCCGGGTCTGGTTTTTCCGCGACGTGACCGAGCGGGAACTGGCGCAAAACCGCATCAAGTTCGCCAACACGCTGCTCAAAGCCGAGATCGAAAGCGCGCCCGATGCACTGGTCGTTATCCATGCCGATGGCGGCCGCGTGTCGTTCAATCGCAAATTCGTCGAATTGTGGGGGCTTCCGCCGGACGTCGCACGCACCCACGTCAACACTGCGATACTTCCCTTCGTCAAGGCTCAGATCGCCGACCCCGGCGCGTTCGACAACGACATCCGTTACGTCCAGTCCCACCCCGACGCGCAGATTCGCGGACGCGAGATGAAACTCAAGGATGGCCGGTTTCTCGAGTATAACGGCGGGGCGATCCGCAGCGAGGCCGACAACGCGCTTGGCCGCATCTGGTTTTTCCGCGACATCACCGAGCGCAAGACGGCGACAGAGCAGCTGCGGCAGCGCGAAGGCTTGCTCCATGCCGCTGCGTCCAGCGCAGCCGAATTACTGACGACGGCAAGCCTCGACGAAGCGATCCATAATTCGCTGGACATCGTCGGCAAGACCGTCGAGGTCGATCGCATCGTCGTGCTCGAACGCCCCTTGCTGCAGCGCGAGGCGCCGCTGCTGCGCTATCTGTGGGAAAGCCCCGGCATTCCAGCCGCGCTCGACAAGGCCTATCTCGGTAATCCGCTGTTTCATGACGCTGACATTCTCGCATGGGAAGCTCCGCTTTTCGAAGGTAAAACCGTGGTAACCGACGCGGCTTCGGCGACTGGCGGCGTCGCCGCGATGTTTTCGCGATTGGGCATCAAGAAAACCGTTGTCGTGCCTGTCATGATTGACGGCAAGTTCTGGGGACAGATCGGGTTCGATAGCTGTCAGCGGCAGCGGGCCTGGGCCGACTATGAGATCGAGATCCTGCGCACGCTTGCCGAGCTCATCGGCAACGCCATTCAACGCAGCCGCTACATCAAGGAGCTTTCGAACGCCAATCAGATCGTGCAGAACTCGCCGACGATTCTGTATCGCCTGCGCGGCGTGCCGCCGCTGCCGATGATCTACATCTCGCCGAACATCAGGCTGTTCGGCTACGAGCCCGCGAGGTTCCTCGCCGACCCGACATACTACCGCAGCCTCGTACACCCGGATGACAGAGCATTGGTGCGTGATAAGACCGCACAACTCATCGACACGGAAAATTCCCACGGCTCTTTCGAATTCCGGATGCTGAACAGCGCCGGCGACATCCGCTGGGTGGAGAACCGCTACACCCAGATCCGCAACCCTGCCGGCCGGCTTGTCGAAATCGAAGGCCTGCTCATCGACATCACCGCGCGCAAGGCGGCGGAAGAGAAGATCGCGCAGCTGGCGCGCACCGATCCGCTGACCGGACTCGCCAACCGCACCACCTTCATTGAGCGCTTGCAGCAGCTGTTTGCCAGCGCGCGACGCGGCGCACCTGCTTTCGCGGTGATGTATCTCGATATCGACCGGTTCAAGGATATCAATGATACGCTCGGTCATCCGATCGGCGACCGGTTCCTCGTCGAGGTATCGCGGCGGCTCAAGGCCTGCGTGCGCGATTCCGACCTCATCGGCCGGCTCGGCGGCGACGAGTTCGCCGTCCTGCAGGCCGATATCGAGAGCAGCACGGACGCCGGCACGCTCGCCAGCAAGATCCGCAGCACGTTGTCCGAGCCGATCCATCTCGACAACAACATGCTGCGCATGACCGCCAGCATTGGGATTTCCGTCTACGGATCTTCGACGGGGGCTCCCGAGGACATGCTCTCGCATGCCGACATCGCACTCTACCGCGCCAAAGAAGAAGGCCGCGATCAGTTTCGCTTTCATTCCGAGGCGCTCGACAAGCAGGTCCGCGATCAGGTCATACTCGGCGACCAACTGCGCACGGCGCTGCAGCGCGGGGAATTCCGCCTGCACTATCAGCCTCAGGTCGAGCTGAGCACCGGCGAGATCGCCGGCATGGAGGCGCTGGTCCGTTGGCAGCACCCGACGCGCGGCCTATTGGCGCCCGCTGCGTTCATCGACGTTGCCGAGCGCACCGGCGCGATCACGGGCATCGGCCAGTGGGTCCTCGACCAGGCCTGCCGGCAGATGCGCCTGTGGCGCGACCAGAGCTGCGCGCCGCAGACGATTACCGTGAACGTCTCTCCTGTTGAAATGAAGTCGGCCGAGGATTTCCTCGCCTACATCAAGGCGACGCTCGCGAAGTGGGGGCTGTCGCCAAAAGATCTTGAGCTTGACGTCACCGAATCGACGCTGGCGAAGGTGACGCTTTCCCAAAGTGACGTGCTGGAGCGGCTCCAGAAGCTCGGCATCAGGATCTCGATCGATGATTTCGGGACAAAATATTCATCACTCGATTATCTGAAGACCTACCACGTCAACCGCTTGAAGATTCCGCCGGCGCTGACGAGTTCTGCTACGGAAAACGCCGACTGCGCCTCCATGGTGCGCGCGATCGTCGGCATTGCGCGCGAGCTCAATATCGAGGTGATGGCGCAGGGCGTCGAGACCGAGAACCAATGGTCTTTTTTCACCGCGGCCTCGCCTGTCAAGAAAGTTCAAGGCTACTACTACAGCGAGCCGGTATCTGCGCAGCGGGCAGAAGAGTTGCTGCGGCGCGGACGCATTCTGCCGTCGCGTATCGTCGCTGCCTCCGCCGGATAAGCTCGCCGTTTTATAAGCATTCTCGATGAGTAGTACGTTCGCACTACTGCAGTAGTACAGTCGTACTTCAGTACTTAAGTAGTTTTTTAAAGGTTCTATTGATCTCCCGCAAACCATACAGGCAGACTTTGGCCTCTGAATACTTCGGCAAGTTTGGGCGCAGCCGCGCCCGTAACCCCGGAGGGAAGCAATGCCGAAGCTCACGAAAGTCGCCTCAAAGAAAGTCGCGAACTGGCTGTCGATCGAATCGGAAGCCGGCGTCACCGCCATCGAATACGGCCTGATTGCCTCGTTGATCGCGCTCGCGATCATCGTCGGCACCACCGCCGTCGGCACCAACCTCGGCGGCCTGTTCACCTACATCGCCGGCAAGGTGAAAGCTCCGTCGTGAGGAGGCCCGCTATGCGGCGCGTTTCGAAGAAGGTCGCCGGATGGCTCACGATCGAGTCGGAAGGCGGCGTCACCGCGATCGAATATGGCTTGATCGCATCGCTGATCGCGCTGGCCATCATCGTCGGCGCGACAGCCTTGGGCACGAACCTCGGCGGCCTGTTCACCTACATCGCCGGCAAGGTCCAAGCCCCGTCATGAAATGCACGAGCAACATTGCGTAAGCCGGCCGCGGGGCACCGCGGCCGAAACGCAAGGGAGGAAGCGGTGGAGTTCCTGGTTGTCACGCGCCTGCTTTGGACGGTGGTGCTTGGCCTGCTCGCCGCCTCTGCCGTCATCGACCTCAGGCGCCGGATCATTCCCAACGAGCTGGTGATCACGATCGCCGTGGCGGGCATCGCGATCGCCGCGTTGTTGCGCCCATCGACCCTGCCTATCAGTCTTTTGGCGGCGCTCGTCCTGATGGTTGGGATGCTGACGCTGACGCATTACCGGCTTGTCGGCGGCGGCGACGCCAAGCTCATCGCCGCGGTGTCGCTGCTGGTGCCGCCGGAAGAGATCGGCGCCTTGCTCGTCGTCATCGCCGTCGCCGGCGGACTGCTGAGCGCGGTCTATCTCGCCACACTTATTGCCTTAAGGCGAATCCATGCCCTGCGGCACCGGCCTCGGTTGGCCGGATGGAGCCGCGGACTGCGGGCGTTTCTTCGCGGCGAACACGCCCGCATCGTTTCCGGCAGATCCGTTCCGTACGGGATTGCCATCTCCAGCGCCGTGATCGTGCATGTAGTGAGTGAGTTGTACCAATGTTCGTCAGGAATCTTCTGCTTGGTCTAGGCGCGTTATGTCTTCTTGGAGGCATCGTGCTGTCGATCGTCTGGTATCGCGAAACTCCGTCGGGGAGCGTTGAGACGCATGCGCCGCCCCGTCCCGCGGTGATCGTGGCGACACGCGCCATTCCGGCCGGCACGCTGCTGCGCCCGGACGACATGTCGTGGCAGGACATCGCCGCCGATCAGATCCGGCCCGGCAGCTTGACGCGCGGACAGGCGACGCCCGGCGAACTCATTGGCGCGCTGACCCGGCGCAAGATCGAGCAAGGCGACGCCTTGCTCGCGGCCGACCTGATCCGGCCGAGCGAGCGGCAATTCCTGTCGGCCGTCCTCAAGGCCGGCATGCGCGCAGTCTCGATCGCGGTCGATGCGCCGCAAAGCGCCGCGGGACTCGTCCTGCCGGGCGATCAGGTCGACGTCATTCTCACGCAGAGCTTCGGCGATGCCAACAACACCGATCTGGCCAGCAAATCGGTGGCCGAAACGATCCTGCGCGACATCCGCGTCATCGCCATCGACCAGACGCTCGGCCCAACCGACAGGACGCCGGCCGGGACCAATCGGCCGATTTTGTCGGCGGATGCCCGCGTGCCGAAGACCGTCACCTTCGAAGTCAGCAGCCGCGACGCCGAACGGCTGGCTCTCGCCTCGCAGCTTGGCCGGCTGCAGCTTTCGGTGCGGCCGCTCGAAGTCGAGGAGGCCGCAAGGCCGGATGGACGCGGCATACCGGTTTGGGCTTCCGACCTGTCCGCCGCGCTCAACGACCTCGCCCGGCGGCGCGGCCAGGCCGCGAGCCCGGTCGAAGCCGCGGTCCGCCGTCCGCCGGTCGAACTGCAGTAACGGGGGAGATTCATGACCGATAGTCAGGTTTCGGGCCGTTCGGGTGTGCGCAGCCCCGCCCCAACTGTTCAGGTGTTTGTCCGCGATCAGGACTCGCAAACTAGCATCAAGCAGGCGCTCGGCAATTTGAACGTCCAGGACGCGAGTTTTGTCAGCGGCAATATCGAAACGGCGATCTCGGTGCTGGCGCAAAAGCCCTCGCCACGGCTGCTGATCGTCGACATCAGCGACGATGCCGACCCGGTGGCTCGCGTTAATGCCCTGGCCGACGTTTGTGAACCCAATACCGGCGTCATCGTCATCGGCAATCGCAATGACATCGTGCTGTACCGCGACCTGCGTAACGCAGGGGTATCGGAATACTTCTTCAAGCCGCTGGTCAGCAACCTAGTCACGCAGGCATGCAGCCATGTGCTCAGCGGCGTCGCCGAGCCTCGCTCGGCGCGTACCGGGAAGCTCATTTTCGTGATCGGCGTGCGCGGCGGCGTCGGGGCCACCACCATCGCCGTCAACACCGCCTGGTCGCTCGCCGAAACCCGCCAGCGCTGGGTCATGCTGCTCGACCTCGACCTGCAAGGCGGCGACGCAGCCCTCCAGCTTGACGAGACGCCGAGCCACGCGCTGCGCGAGGCGCTCGATCACCCTGAGCGCGTCGACAAATTGTTTCTCGACCGCGCAGTTACGCCGGTCGAGCGGCGCATCGATTTGCTGGCCGCGCTCGAGCCGCTCGGCGAGACGGTCACGCTCATTCCGGCCGCCGTGCAGACGCTGCTCGAGAGCCTGCTGAACCGCTACCGCTTTGTGTTCGTCGATCTGCCGCCGTCAAACGCCGCGCGACTGATGCAATCGATTCACATCCCGGCGATTTGCGTCCTCGTCAGCGCGGGGACGCTGGCCTCGGCTCGCGATGTCGCGCGCTGGCGCGAGTGGCTGACCGCCAACACGCCCGAACGAACCGTTCTTCATGTGCTCAACCAGCATGGCGCGCCGGACAATTTGCCGGACTCGGAGTTTGTCCGGGCGGTTGGCCGCGCCCCCGATGTGATCGTGCCCTACGATCGTGAAATTGCCGCCACCTCGATCCTTGGCATCAAAGAAGCGCAAAAGTGTGCCGCCCTCTCGCGCGGCCTGGCGCCGCTGCTGCGGCACCTGTCCGGCGATCAAGTTCGCATGTCGCGTTCGTTGTTCAAACGCATCTTCGGCTAGCCATGTTGCAGTTCGGCAGAAAATCGATCGAGCCGGCACCGGCCGAACCGCCGGAGTCCCCGGCGCCAGCCAACAACGGCTCGCCCCTTGCAGGTGAGCTTCCCGGGCGACGTCCTTCGTCGGACCCCATGGACATCATTCGCGATCAGGTCCTAACGCATATCGAGCCGGCGGTCGCCGTGCGCCTGACGCGGCGAAATCTGACCACACGTGTATTCGAGCTGGTGACTCAGATCGCCAACGAGCAGCGTCTGCTCCTGAACGAAACCGAGCAGCGGACCTTGTCAGCGAATATCGTCGACGAAATGGTCGGCCTCGGCGCCCTCGAACCGCTGCTGCGTGACACCAGCGTCACAGACATTCTGGTCAACGGCCCGCACATGACCTTTGTCGAACGCCGCGGCAAGCTCGAGCTGACCGGGCTCAAGTTCCGCAACGACGCCCACGTCATGCACGTGGCACAGCGCATTGCCTCATCGATCGGCCGGCGAGTCGACGAATCGAGTCCGATGCTGGACGCACGTCTCGCCGACGGCAGCCGCGTCAACGTGATCATCCCGCCTCTGAGCCTGAAGGGTCCCTGCATATCGATCCGAAAATTCGCGAGGGGCATGATGAGCATATCCAAATTCATCGAGGTCGGCACAATTTCGCCGCAGCTCGGGCGCGCGCTGGAAATCGCCGCTCGTTGCCGGCTTAACCTGATCGTCTCCGGCGGCACGGGCTCGGGCAAGACCACGCTGCTGAATGCGCTGTCGAGCATGATCGACCGCAGTGAGCGCATCGTAACCATTGAGGATGCGGCCGAGCTCCAGCTGCAGCAGCCGCACGTCATCCAGCTGGAGACCAGGCCGTCGAACATCGAAGGCCGCGGCCAGATTGCACAGCGCGACCTCGTTCGCAATGCGCTGCGCATGCGCCCCGACCGGATCATTGTCGGCGAAGTCCGCGGCTCCGAAGCGTTCGATATGATGCAGGCCATGAATACCGGCCATAACGGCTCGATGTCGACGATCCATGCCAATTCGGCTCGCGACGCGCTCGCCCGCATCGAAAACATGATTCTGATGGCCAACGTCAATTTGCCGACCCGCGCGATTCGTGGGCAGATCACGAGCGCCATCGATCTCATCATTCATACCGAGCGCATGCGCGACGGTGTGCGGCGTGTTACCGAGGTGGTTCAGGTGACCGGCATGGAGGAGGAAATCATTTCGCTCGGCACACTCTTTACCTACAAGTACCAGGGCGAGAATCCTGACGGTACGTTGCGCGGTACTTTTGAGCCGACGCGCGTGCGCGCGCGTTTTCTGCCACGCCTCGATTATTTCGGCCTCGGCGCGGCATTTCTGGAAGCGATCACTCCCGCGGAAGAAGCCAAGGCCTGACCCATGTTCCGCGAAGCTGCAATCGTATTCGGACTTTTCCTGCTGAGTGCGGCCGCCCTGAGCGGCGCGCTCATGCTGAGCCGGCGGGCCCGTCTCGAGATAGAGCGGCGCCTGTCGCTGGTGGCAGCCCATATTGCAAGACCGGCCGACGCCATGGGCGCGTGGCTGAGCAGCAAGACAAGCCGCCTCGATACGCAGGCCCGACGCGTCTTTGCTGTCGGTGTACAAGCCACGTGGGGCATGAGGTCGGGGGCGGCTTTGCTCATCGTTACATTTGTCATCGTTTCAATGGCGGCGTGGCTCATCAGCCACGTCGTCTTCAGCCTGCCAAACTGGCTCGCATTGCCGGCCGCGGCGGCCCTGGCGTTCTATGTGCCGCGCTCTCTTCTGCTGCGCCAGCAGCGCAAAGCCGATCGCCAGTTCACCGACCTGTTTCCCGACGCGGTCGATGCGATCGCCCGGATGCTGCGCGCCGGGCTGCCCATCAGTTCGGCCGTGCGCGCCGTGAGCACCGAGGCCGCGCCGCCGGTCAATTCGGTCTTCCGCATGGTAGCGGACCAGATGTCCATCGGGACGCCGATCGAGGAGGCGCTCGATGCGAGCAGCCGCCACGTCGGCCTGCCGGATTTCCGCTTCTTTACGGTCGCCGTGGTGCTGCAGCACACAACCGGCGGCAACCTCGCGGCAACACTCGAAATCTTATCGGATATCGTGCGCAAGCGCCGCGCCGTGCGGCTGAAGGCGCGGGCAACCACCTCGGAAATTCGTGTGTCCGCTTACGTGCTCGGCGCCCTGCCGCTGTTCATCGTCGCCGGCTTGCTCGTCCTCCAGCCGGGCTATCTGTCCCCGCTGTTTATCGATCCGCGCGGCCACGTGATCCTGGCGCTGGCGGCGGGCTGCCTCGTCGCCGCTGCTCTCACCATGCGCCAGATGATGCGCAGCGTCACCAATCTCTAGAGGTTGGCCATGGACCCGAACGCCCTGATCCTGGTTGCCGCCGCGATGTTGATGGCCGGGGGCGTTTCCATCATCGCCTCGGTCGGGCGCGCGCGCAGCGAGGTCCTGACACGCCGCGTGGCCCTGGTCGAACCACCACGAGCACCGTCAGCGAGCGCGAAAGGCGATCAACTCGAAAGCTACCTCTTCCGTTTGCCCGCGACCGGGCTCACCGAGGTCGAGCAACGCGAAGTCGTCCGCCGCCTGGCGCGGCTCGGCATTCCCGCCAGTCGAGCGCTCGTCACCTTTGGCTTTGCGCGCTTCGCGGCAGCAGCGCTTCTCGGCGTGCTGGCCTACGCCTGGGCGCGAAACGTCGCTGCGTTTCACGCCCATCTACAAATAGAGATCGCGATCCCGCTGATGGGGGCAATCGTCGGCTGGTTCGTGCCGCTGCTGTACATCAACTACAGCGTCAAGCAGCGCATCAAGGAAGTCCGTTCGGGCCTGCCCGATGCGCTCGAACTGCTGGTGGTGTGCGTCGAAGCCGGGCTTTCGCTCGAAGACGCGCTCGCCCGCGTCGTCACCGAACTTGCCCGTTCGCAGGCGGCGCTGGCAGACGAACTCGGCCTGACTTTGGCGGATCTCAGGATCCTGCCGAGCCGCGACCAGGCGCTGAGCAATTTTGCGGAGCGTGTCAACGTGCCGAGCGTCCGCTCGGTCGTCACCACCCTGGCGCAAACGCTGCGCTATGGCACGCCGCTCGCACAGTCGCTGAGGGTGGTCGCTGGCGAAATGCGCAACGACTATCTGATTGACCTCGAGGAAAGGGCGAACCGCCTGCCCGCCTACCTTACGCTTCCTGTGATCGTTTTTTTGATGCCGACCATCTTCCTGATCGTCGGCGGCCCAGCGGCACTGCGTTTGCTCGACGCGTTCAGCCACATTCACTTGGGATAGCATGCCGTTGCATTCAACGTGACGGTGCCGAGTGGCACGACGTAGTTGAAGCCCGGCGTCAGAAACGTGAACGCATAGTTTCCGACGACGCTCACGCCGCAGTTTCGCGTGCTGACGGTGAAAGCCGAGGCGTCGATCGTCATACCCCAGGCCTCCGACACCGCAAAATTCTGAATCTGGGCCGTGGTGCCGCAGGCCGTCGTATTGATCGCGCCGCATCGGGCGGCTGCCGCGGCCGCGCGGTTGAGCGTCGTGTAGGACCAGAACAGTCGGCCGGTATCGATCAGGCCGATCACAAACAGCAGCAAGGCCGGCGCAATCAGCCCGTACTCGATGGCGGCGGCGCCGCGCCGAGCAAACCTGCGCGCTTTGCGGGTCATCGCCATGGCTCAGTTGATCCTGACAATGGACTGCGCCGTCAGCGTCGTCGGCAGCGACAAACCGGGGTAAGGTAAAATTGTCCGATGATCGAGCGCGGCGTTGATGCGGACATATTGACCGGGCGTAGCATTGCCGGTGCAGGTCGAATTGCAGGCGACCGGCGCCACGCCCACCGCCGATGGGCAGCCGCAAAACTGGGTGGGTGCCGGCACCGCGGCGATGCCTTGGGTTCCCGTGGCGTTGACGACAGCCGCCGAAATGCCGGCGGCATCGAAGCCGTTCTTCGCCGCATACATGGCGCCAGCTTCCGCGGCGCTGTTCACCTGCATCGCCTCGTACATGGCGTCGCCCAATTCGACGAGGCCCATCAGGATCGTAAGAAGCAGCGGGATCATCAGGCCGAACTCGATCGCCGCCGAGCCTTGCTGCTGCCTCCACATTGTGCGCCGCTCGATCATACGCCTTACTCGACGAGTTGCGTCGGCCCGCCAGCGGTCACCGGCGCTACGCCGGTACCCGAGCAGGTCGTCTTCAGGTTGGCGTTATTTTGGATGCTGACCATGCGTGCAATCAGCTGTCCGCAGGTCGGCGTATTTATGGCCGAGTTATTGTCGAATTGCAGAGTCTGGTTTGGGAAATAGAGCGCGCCGGTCAGGTTGAGTGTGGCGTTGTTGCTAAATTTCTGCGTGATCGAGCTACTAGCACTGCGGATGCTCGCCAGCGCGATGCCGGAGGTCGGGCCTGACGTCGGCGCCGTGATGCTCATGTTGAGATTGTTGCCGACATTCATGGCGTAGCTGCCGTTGATGACCAGCGTGACGCCGCCGGTCGCGTTCACCGTCACGTTGTTGGTCAAGTTCAGCCGCGTGTCGATATAATAGACGCCGGGCGCGAGATTGAGCGTGACGCCGCTGACGTAGTCGAGGCCCTGCGCATAACGCCCGGGCTGGAGCTGGCAGACCGTGCAACCGGTCGGCTGGGTGCGCGCGCTCGCCCCCGCCGCGTTGAGCGACACCGAAGCATAAGGATCCGTGAAAGGCTCGGCATTTTGCCTGGGATAGGGTGGCGTCTGGTAATAGAGGTGCGCGTTGCCAGCGAGCGAATACTTGCCGACCACTGACACAGGGCCGTAGATCGCAGCGTTGTTCTCAAGTGTAAGCGCGCTGTCGCTGTTGGAGTTTACGCCCACACCGCAGGTCGGGCTCGACACCACACCGTTATTCTTGATGGTCACGACGCCAGAGGCCGCCGTGCCTAGTCCGATAATGCAGAAAGCGCCGCCGCTGCCGGCTGCCGCAACCGCCCGGGCACCGACGCTGAATGATGTCGAAGTGACCAATGAGACCATGCCGAGCGTCTGCGGCTGACTGACAATCACCTCAACCGACGCATTATCGCCGGCATGCGACCCCAGTGTCGGTGGACGATTGACGACAACGGCCACACCGGCGACGCCGTCAACAAACCCTTCACTGGCCGCGATCGCCTTCGCCTCGATGCGGAAATCGGCCGGATAGCCGCGCATGAGCGCGGTGGCGCCTCCCATCGCAGCAGAGTCGGCAACCGCCTGCATCTGGCGTTGCTTGAACAGCAGGAACGTAATCTCGCTGCCCAGCCCCGCCACCGCCAGCAATACGGTCATCAACAGCCCGAGCTGGATCGCCACGCTGCCGCGCCGCGACCGCCGGTCACAAATCGCCTCCGTAACGAGCATTTCGCTCCCGCTGATCCCGCGTCCAAAATTCGCCTCTCGATACTTAAATACCGTCTTCAAAACCCCCACTTGATCGCTGTCAAAAAAACCAGAGGAAATACAACGGGTGGTATTTTTATGCCGACGCGCGACTCAATTCGCGTCGGAAGACAAACAAAGTGCGGCGATCTCGCCTGCATAAACACGCGGTTCTCATCGGTTGGTTTGTGAACGTAGGTAGGCGTTAACAAGCGCAACGATCAGGCGGTCAGCGCGATCGACCGCCGCAGTGGATCAGCGTTCGCTCAAATTCCCAGATGGCGTCGACGGGCGGCCTCCGCCCAATCGGTTTTGTTGTCCCAAACGACAAGGGGAGTGCGCATGTCCGGTGCGTTGGGTTGCGGCCGTTGCGTGTTGTTGCGGATTCCGTGGGCGGTCACGGCGGTTGTCGCGTTGGCTATCGCCATTGTCCTCCCCTGTCATGCGCAGGCGCAAGCGGACGTCGAGGTCGAGACCGCGGCAACCCGTCACGTGACGGTGGCGCAGCACAAGTCCGTGACAATCCGGCTGGCTCGCCCCTACGACTCGACCGTCGTCGGCGCGACCGACATCGTCGACGTCCTGCCGGTGTCCGACCGAGTCATCTACATCCAGGCCAAGAAGATCGGCACCACAAACATCGCCGCCTTCGACAAAAGCAAGCGGCTGATCGCGATCGTGGATATCGAAGTGACGATCGACACCGCGAGCATCGCCGATCAAATCCGTTCCAGCACGCACGCCACCGGTATCAAGGTCAGTAGCAGCAACGGCCAGGTGATCCTGAGCGGCGTCGCGAATGACGCAACGGTTGCCGATCGCGCGATGCAGATCGCCAAGGCCGTGACGCCGACGCTACCGGTCGTCAATGCCATGAGCGTGTCGGCGGCGCAGCAGGTCATGCTCAAGGTCCGCTTCCTCGAGGCGAGCCGCACCGCCGGCCGTGATCTCGGCATCAACTGGTTTGTCGCCAATAGTGCCGGCAATCGCGGCATCAACACCGGGCTCGGTCAGCCGACGCAGGTGGGACAAAGCCCGACGGGAACCCCGGGCGGCCTTCCTCTTTTTCAGACGATTTCGACCTTCGCCGGCAGTTCGACCGGTTCGCCGTTCGGCGTCGCCTTGGCCAATCTCGTCAACAACAATACCGCAAGAATCGACGTCCTGATCACGGCCCTGGAGAACAAGGGGCTCGTCCGCCGCCTGGCTGAGCCTGACCTCGTCGCGCTTTCAGGCGACACCGCCAGCTTCCTCGCTGGTGGTGAAGTTCCCGTGCCGGTGGTCCAGGCCTCGTCCAGCGCGGTTCCGATCATCACCGTCGAGTACAAGCCGTTCGGCGTCCAACTCACTTTCGTCCCGACGGTGCTTGCCAACGGCATCATCAACCTGCGGCTTGCGCCGTCCGTCAGCGAGCTCGATTTCACCAACGCGGTGGTCGTTTCCGGCTTCACCATCCCGGCATTGACCAAGCGCGAAGCGCGCACCACCATCGAATTGCGCGACGGCCAGAGTTTCGCCATCGCGGGCCTGCTGCAATCCGAAGGCAATCGCAACGTCGCCCAGGTGCCATGGGTCGGCTCCGTCCCGGTACTCGGGGCGCTGTTTCGCAGCACGGCCTACCAGCAGAATGAGACGGACCTCGTCGTCATCGTCACCCCGCATCTGGTACAGCCGGCGGCGCCGGGCCAGCCCGTCGCCACCTCGCTCGACAACACGCTACCGGGCAACGACATCGATCTTTTCCTCGTCGGTCAGACGGAAGTGCACAAGGGCCCGCTTCATCGGCTGGTACGCCGGGGCGAGGCCGAGCCCTACGGCTACATCCTGCCGCCCGAGCCCAGATAGGAAACCACCCGATGCAGCCCCGCACATTTGTCCTCTTCGCGACCGCGGCAATGGCCGGCTTGCAAATTGCGTCCCCAGCTTGGGCGGGAAATGTCGAGTGGTACGAAATTGTTACGCCTTACCTGCAGCGGCTCGACGGGATTTCGCCCGATGCAGGCGATGCGTCGGCAACCAACACGGTCACGCACACCATCGATCCGTGGCCGCGTAACGTCGGCAACCGGCGGATTCCTGGAAATGGCGCGCGAATGTCGGGCGCCGTGGAGCGCTACCGCGACGTGCGCAAGCTGGGCGAAGCGCCGCAGCCGATTTCGCCGGTGCCGATCGGCACCAGCGGGTTCTCGAGCCCGTCGGGCGGCGGCGGCGGCGCTGGCGCGGCGACGGCGCCGAGCACCACAGCGGGACAATGATCGCAGGGTCGCATTTCGCGTGAGCGCGTCGGAGGCGGGTCGTTAGTGGGAAGGTCAGTCGGTCCATGATGTACGGCGTCGACACCTTGCGCCAGTTGCGGTGCCTTGCAATCGTTCTGGCCGCCGCAGGCCTCGCGGGTTGTCAGACCTTGGGTGAGGCTACGTCGGGCAGCGGAGAGGATGCGTTCGATGCGTCGGAGCCACTCGATCTCACCTCCATACCGACCAGCGAACCGGTCGGCCGCGGCCTTTATCATTTCAATCGCGGCGACTACGGGCTTTCCGAACACTACTTCCGTGCAGCCGTCGAAAAGTCGCCTGACAACGTCACCGCCTGGATCGGCCTTGCCGCGAGTTACGACAAGGACCGCCGCTTCGAGCTTGCCGACCGCGCCTATGCCGAGGCGATTCACATCGCCGGCGAGACCACGCAGATCCTCAACAACCAGGGCTATTCCTACATGCTGCGCGGCGACTTCAAGACCGCGCATGCCAAGTTCGAGAAGGCGCTTAAAGGCGATCCGGACAACAAGATCATCAAGAACAATCTTCGCATCCTGGAAGCGAAACTTCGGCGTCCTGCGCCGCGCGCCCGGGAATGAGTAAAAGCGATTAACCGCGCGCGTCTGTATCTGTGTCCGCGCCAGCAGATACGAGGTGCTCGTGCGAACGATTTTATCCACGGTACTGGCAGTTGCGCTCCTGCTCTGTCCGGCCGCATTCGCCGCCGACATGTCGATGTTCGTCAAGGCGCCGCCGAAGCCCGTCGCCGCGCCATGGACCGGGTTCTACGGCGGCTTCCATGTCGGCTACGGGTGGGGCGAGAAGAAGTTCATCGACAATTTCCCGGTTTTCGACGGCGAGGTCGATGCCGAGGTCAGACCGTCCGGCGCGCTCGCCGGCTTCCAGCTCGGCTACAACTACCAGATCGACTGGCTCATGCTCGGGCTCGAGGGCGATTTCAGCTGGAGCGACATCAAGAAAGACGGCTTCTCCTGCTTCACATTCGGCGACCAATTATGCTCGGCCAAGCCGCAATGGTTTGCCGATGTCTCCGGTCGTCTCGGCCTGCCTTACGGAACCTGGCTGTTCTATGCCAAGGGCGGGGCTGCCTGGGTGCAGGATCATTTCGACAACGTCGCGACCTGCTCCGGCTCGCAACCGATCGCCGTCGGCGGCGTGTCGGCCGCCTGCGGCGTGCAGTTCTTCGGTGACCAGACCCGCTTCGGCTGGCTGGTCGGCGGCGGCGTCGAAAGTTATTTCGCGCCGAACTGGTCGTGGAAGCTCGAATACAATTACATGGATTTCGGCGGCCGCTCCGTGACCTTCAAGGACGCCGGCGACAATGTCTTCACCGAGGAGATCCACCAGAGCATCCAGACGGTGAAGGCCGGCCTGAACTATCATTTCGGCGCGCCGGCGGCGCCGGTCTCCTATCCCGGCATCTTCAAGGCGGCGCCGCGCGGTGCACCGGCAAGCCAGTCCGTCGGCTTCACCGGCACCGATATATCCAAGTACAGCTACAGCGGCTGGGGCGGCGCCATCATCGCGCCTTTCGGCAATCTGGACAGCTCGGGCTTCCGGATCTTCATGCTCGGCGAAGGCGGATGGTACAAATATCCCGCCGGCGGACAGTTCATCCGCGGGACCACGACGGGCGGCGACCTGCTGGCCGGCTACGCCTTCGAGGGCGACAACTATTCATTGGGCATCTATGCCGGCGGCAATGCCGCAAACCACACGCTGTCGGCGGTCGACCAGGAAAACCCAGTCCAAGGCACGCAGTTCGGCGGCAAGGCGCGGGTCGATTTGACGATCAACCCGACGCCGGCAACGCTGATCTACGGCGAAGGCGAGTATGCGACAGCGTTCGGGACGTATTATGCCACCACCAAGCTCGGCTACGAGGTCATCAAAGGCAGCGCCATGTTCTTCGGCCCCGAAGCCTCGGTAATGGGCGACCTGCGCTACGATCAATGGCGGGTCGGCGGCCATCTGACGCAAATCAAAATCGGCAGCGTCGAAATCGCCATCTCCAGCGGCTACGCGCACGACAGTTCGGTCGGGGTCGGCGCCTACGGCCATCTCGAGATCAGCAGGCCGTTCTGACCGCAGTCGCCTTGATGCCGCCGCGATTGACGACGACTGGTTCCCGATCTCGGAGTCATCGGTTTTCCGTCAGATGAGTCATCGCTTGATCGCCTCGGCCTGTGCCGTGGCACTGGTGCTCGGCGTTTCGGCGTCGAACGGGCAGGACCGTTTCGCGCCCAACGGCGCAGTCGGCGCGCAACAGGGCTTGCTGCCGCATTATCCCGCAGGCAAAGACTGCTCGCCGATCACCTCGACATTCGCCAGCTTGAGCGACGTCGACGGATCAAGGCGCGATGAACCGCATTCCGGAATCGACGCAGGCCGGCTCGGCGAGCCGATTTATTCTCCGGCCGCCGGCGTCGTTATGGCGGCCTGGCAGGCCAATTGGGGTTGGGGCCGCGAGGGCGCACTGATCGTCCGCCACACACGCTCCGATCTCGGCCTGACGGAAGGCCCCGAATTCTATTACTCGGAATTCGATCACCTTCGTTACCGCGATATCCGCGCGCTCACGGCCGGCCAGCGCGTGGAGCGCGGCGAGCATCTGGCCAATGTCTTCAGGCCCGGCGGCAAACCGCGCTACCTGCCGGAGGTGCATTGGGAAGTGTGGTCGGTTGACGATGACGACGCGACCGTCTGGCGCAAGAACGAATTCGGACGGAACGACTGGTTCAACCAGACTGCAAGCCTCGTCGATCCCTTGTCGCTGCTGTCACTCGACGCTCCGCGCAAGGACGGCACGGCCGAAATCTCACCTTTCGAGGCCGGGCGGAACTACCGTGATTTCCGCGGCTTCACCTATATCTTGCCGTGCAAAGATAAGCGCCCGCCGTCGAGCGCAGCAAACTAACTAACCGCTCCCGGTCTGCTGGGCCGACTCCTTCGGCGTTTTTGCCAGCAACCGGTCGACACGACTTTGGATCGCCTGCTCTCGCGGCGCCAAGGGCTTTGGCGGCGCCGCGGCCGCCATCGGCTTTGAGCGCTCGGCGGGCTCGGTCGTCTCGGCGGATTTGGTCGGCGATGACGGGGCCAAACTCGCAATCGACACCGTTGCGCGCTTGGTCGGGATACCGGTCCAGCCGCTCGCGGCCGGCAGCACCTCGCCCTTCATGAGCACGGACAGCGCATCGAGCGAGGAGCCCGGCCGCATTTCGGTGCCGTACAGGACCACCGCCATATTGCCGACCGAGCAACCATTCCCGATCGTGAGATAATCCGATTTCATCACGCGATCTTCGAACAAATGCGTCTGAATGGTCGAGCCAAGATTGAGCGCGGCATCGTCGCCGATCCTGACCAGATCGAACTCCGAAAACAGCGTCGTCTCGAGAAACACCCGGCGTCCGATCTTGCACCCCATCATCCGCAAACACGGCACAATGAAGGGCGTGCCCATCAGCGGCGCCATTGCGGTTGCCGCAACCGCCTCATAGATGGCGTTGACGACGTCGTTGAGCCACACGTATGGGCTCCACAGCGGCTTCACCACGGGTTTGAATTTTCCCATCAGCAGCAGCTTGAACGCGGCGACCGCGGCGACCGTCAAAAACGACGACATGAGCACCACCGCCGGCATTACCGGCGTCAGGGCCAAAAGCGGCAGAAGATAATAGGCATAAACGATCGCGGTGCAGACCAGCACCAGATCCGCAACGACAATCGCGCCCGGAAGCATGAGCCGGATCAGTTCGATGAGCAGCCGGCCGAGCACGAGCCAGACGCCGGGATTGTAGGTATCGCGATCGCTGAAACCGCTGACTTCCTGCGTGTTCGGCAGCTCGAAACTCGGCGATCCCAGCCAACGCGTGCCGTCGCCCGTCTTCCGTGCGCCTTGCGGCGGCGTCGACATCACGCCGACCAGCGCGTTGCTGCCGATCTGGCTCGCAACCGGCACTAGCGCGCTGTTGCCGATGAAGCTACGGGCGCCGATCTTGCTGCGCCTGACCTCGACCATGCCGAGATAACTGCGATGGCCGCCGACGATGCAGCCGTCGGCGAGGAAGCTGCCGTCGCCGAGCTCGAGCAAATCGGGCATGACCGCAATGACGGTCGAGATTTCAACGCCGCGCCCGATGCTGGCGCCGAGTATCCTCAGAAACGGCGGCAGGTACAGCGTCGCGTAGATCGGCAGCACGATGTAGCGGGTGTTGGCGAGCAAATAGGCGAGGAACCAGTAGCGCACGTAATCCTTGCTGAACTGCCGGTAGATTCCCGGATTGATGCGGCCGATGGCCAGGCGCTTCACCGCCACGACCATGAACAGGTACCAGACGAACGACAGCGGCACGGCGGCGAAGGCCGCGGCGATGCCCCAATAAACGCCGTAGCGATAGAGGGCGTAGCCGGTGAGTGCCACGCCGGGAACGACGGCGAAAATCAAGATGTAGCCCATTGCGTAGATCAGCATCAGATGGATCAAGCCGTACAGGAATGCGCGCGCGGTGCCGCTGCGCACCGGCTGCACGCTGTCCTGCAGAAGGCCAAGATCGACATTGGCGCTTTCTGCCGGCGAACCGAGCATGCCGCCGTCGGCCTCGATCACGGCGCCGTCGGCAAGATGCGACATATCGGCGAGCCGCGACCGGTTCTTCATCACGCTGTCGAGGCCGAGACAGCAATGCGTGCCGACGAAGCACTCGGCGCCGATCGACACCTTGCCGAGGATCAGCCAGCCGTTTTCGACCCGGTAGCCCAGCAAGTGCGTTTCCGGCCCGATACTTGTGTCGTCGCCGATGCTCACCAGATCGAAGGCGGTGCACAGCGACGTGTCGATCGAGCAACGGCGGCCGACTTTCGCGCCCATCGCCCGGTAATAGAGATTCATCAGCGGCGTGCCGACGAAGATCCCCGACAGGCTCAGTTCCTGGAAGCGACTGACCAGCCACCAGCGGAAATAATAGGCACCCCATACCGGGTAAAACCCGGGCTTGTAGCGGCCGATAACCAGCCACTTTACCGCGATGCTCAGAAACAGCCAGGTCGGCCAGATGAGAAATCCGCCGATCGTCGCCACGGAGGTGGCATCGTAAAAGGCCATGCGCCCGTCACGTACCATCAGGATCAGAACGACGGCGCACGCCACCGGCGCCAGCACCACGGCGTAGAAAATCAGCAGGCCGACGGCCTGGAGCGCGACGCAAGCCCAGCGGAAACGGGAAGCGGGAGCGCGCACGGCCGTGCGCCCGGCATCCTTGCGCTCCGCGCCAGCACCGGCGATGACCGCCTTTACCATGGGTGCGGCCTGAAGCGCGCCGTCGAGGTGCTGCGCGAGCCGCCGCGCGGTCCGGTATTCGTACAGATCGGGCACCGAGACCGGCACGTTCGGCAGGCGCTGCCGCAGTTCGGTCACCGCCTGAGCGGCGAACAGCGAATGACCGCGCAGATCGAGAAAGAAATCGTCGTCGGCCGAAATCGGCGACAGCTGGAACACCTGTTGCCAGACCTCGATGATGGCGCGCTCGGTGCTCGTCGCCGGCTCCGCGATCTCGCGCCTGGCACGGCCGAGGACGGTCATTGGCGGCGGCAGCTGTTTTTTGTCGACCTTGCCGCTCGTCAGCTGCGGCAAGTCGTCGACGACGTCGAGATAGCGCGGCACCATATACTCGGGCAGTCGGTCGCGGAGCATGTCACCGACGCTGTCGCGGTCGAGGCTGCCGGCGGCGACGACATAGGCCGCAAGCTCCTTGAGGCTGCCGAACTCGACCATGGTGACAGCAGCGGCACGAATGCCAGCGTGCTCCATTAGCACAGCCTCGATCTCGGACAATTCGACGCGGAAGCCGCGAATCTTGATCTGGGCGTCGGCGCGACCGAGAAATTGCAGTTCGCCGTTCGGCAGCCGGCGCACGAGGTCGCGCGTCTGGTAGAGGCGCTCGCCCGGCGGCCCCGGCAGATGCGGCGGCTTGGCGATGAAACGCTCGAGGGTTAGTTCCGGGCGGTTGAGATAGCCGCGCGCGATGCCGGCGCCGCCGATAAAGAGCTCGCCGGCGTCGCCGGGTTTGACCTGCTCCAGACGCTCATTGAGAACGTAGACGGTATAGCCCGGCAGCGGTGCGCCGATCGTAACCGGCGCGCCGATCGCACATTGTGTCGCCGTGGCGACGACCGTCGCTTCGGTCGGGCCGTAGGTGTTGAGCATGCGCCGGCCGTGCGTCGCCCAGCGATGCGCGAGTTCCTGTGGACAGACATCGCCGCCAAGCACCAGCAATTTCACCGTCGGCAGGTCGCCAGGGATCGTCGACAGGAATGGCGGCACGGTCGAAAAGAACGTGATGCCCTTGGCATTGATGAATTCGGCGGCATCGTGCGCGGAGCGAGCGACCTCGCTGCTCGGAACCACCAGCGTGCCTCCGATCGACAGGGCGCCCCAGATCTCCTCGACCGAGGCGTCGAAGGCGATGGAAAAGCCCTGGTAGACGCGATCGTCCGGCGTGAGCTTGTAGACCGTGCGCAGCGACCGCACGAAGTTGACGGCGTTGCGATGCTCGATAACGACGCCCTTCGGCCGTCCGGTCGATCCGGACGTGTAGATCACGTAGCAGGCGTCGTCCGCAGCGACCGTTGGCGGCTGCAGCGGCGAAACCTCCCCCGGTTTTTCGCCGACGTCCTCGAGCAGCATCACATTGACGGTCGATTGCGGATTCAGCGTCCGCGCCAGCTCGAAATCGCAAATCACCGCCGCGACGTTTGCATCCTCGATGATGCCCTGCACGCGGGCGACCGGAAATTTCGGATCGATCGGCACGTAGCCGGCGCCGGCCTTGAGCACGCCCAACATGGCGGCGAACAGGCGTGTCGACTTTTCGGCATAGAGCGCGACGAGACTGCCGGGACCGACGCCGTGCCCCTGCAATGCCGCGGCAAAGACGCCGGCACGCCGGTCGAGCTCGGCGTAACTTAGAGTTTCGCCCGCGCACTCGATCGCCGCCCGGCCGGGACGCAGCCGCACCTGATGCTCGAAGAATTCATGCAGCAGCTGCGGCTCGTCGTTCGACGGCCGCAGACGCGCTACGCGATCTTCGACGGCAGCGATCGGGATCGCTTCAGCACTCGAGCGGCGCGGCATGGTGGCTTCCCGCCCCGTCCTCGCTGGCGAGGCTGATGATCTGCACTTCGGTGACGCCGGCATCGCCAGCCGGATGGCGGATGGCCAGCGCCGCATGGAACAGGTTATGCTGGCTCGAGACGTAGAAATTTTCGAATTGCAGCGCGCTGCCGGGCTTGGTTTGGCCTTTAAACTGCACCGGATCGAGCGTGAACTTGATCGTCTTGAAATCCATGCCGTGGCCGCTGCCGACGAGCTTGGTATAGGCCTCCTTGAGCGTCCACAGCCGCAGGAATTCGCGGATTTCCTGCGGCCGCGGCAGGCCGCCGACGCTGTCGTGCTCGTCGAGATGGGTGAAATTGCTGATCAGGCTCTCGCTGACGTTCTGATCGATGCATTCGACGTCGATGCCGACCTCGAGCGTGGTCGAGACCGCGACCAGCACCAGCTGGTCGATGTGCGAAATGCTGAAATGGACCGGCGGCAGGCCGGGCGCAACGCTCGGCCGCAGATTGCCGTCGATGACGAAGCGCCAGTCCGACGGCGCAGTCTTGTGTGCGGTGGCGCGAGACAGCGCGATCCGCAGCAACACGCGCGCGGCGATGGCGCTGCGGCGCTTGGCCGGGTCTTGGATGCGGTTGATCGCCTCCCAGTCCAACTCGCTGAGCAGCGTCAGGCTGGATTCAGCCTTCATCAGCGCATCCGGATTGGCCATCCAGACGTCGATGCGATTGCTTGGCGTCAGGTCGAGTGGCTCTGCCGCATTGGCCTCGGCGACCTTCTGCTGGACGTCCTTGCGCCAGCCCTCGACAAAGCGAGGCCTTGTTGCCGAACGGCGCTCAACGCGTCTGACGTTGCCAGCGCGGGTCGGCATGTCCTTGCCCTTACTCGACGGCGGAACTGGGCTGCCGCGTCGGCCGTCATCCGCCGTCGACATTGACGCGTTACTCGTTACTCGCCGGCCCGCTGCCGCGCCCGCAGCGCGCATGCTCCGGTTAATTGTCGTTAAGCAAAAGAGATTTGGCCTGTTTTAGGAGCCCCGGCCCAGCGCCCGGTGGCATAAACCTACCGCCCCGGTTGCGGCGACCCGCCGCAGTTAACCGTGCCGCTTAAGCGTATTTTGATGATGTCGTTGGCGCCCCACCGATAGCGCCCATAATCCAAAGAGCTACTAGAGGTAGTACAAGAATACTACCTGCCGTGGGGACAGCGTCATGGCGCAACTCGGGGTTCGCGTCGCTCTCATTCTGAGCGTGCTGCTTCTCTGTCAGGGCGCCCATGGCGCGCAGACGGAGGGCGTGTCGGTGCAGGCCGAGTACGCGGCGATGCAGGCCAACGCCCGCGCGCGCGACAATTGGAGCTCTCAACGTGCGCCGGCGGCCGTGAAACCTCACGGCGAGGCGGCACCTAGCCCGCCCAACGTGCAAGCGGCGCCGCAACACGCGCAACCCGCGCAGCCGCAACCGGCACCACCGCCTGCTCAAGCTGCACCGCTTCCGGCAGGTGCCCCCGAGACGGACCAGCTGCGTCCGCTGAACGTCGTCCGCAGCGCCCCCGACGAGCTCGGGCAAGTGCCCGATCATTACTTCTGGCTGCGCCCGGGATTGCAGGCGGCGCAGGACCCTCTCGACAACGACATCGTTTTCTTCAACGACGAGGGCCGCATCACCGGCCGCGCGACGCTGCCGGCCGGCTTCGCCATCGCCGACGTCGTCGCCACCACCAGCGCGGTGCGCCTGACCGACAAAAGCGGCCGCCGGCAAATCAGCATCGCCCGCAACATCGACGCCGCCGCCATCCGCTCGCTGCAGCCATTGCCGATCACGCCCGACACCGGCGGGCGCGCCGGTCTGCTCACGCGTCAGAGCCGCGATCTGCTGGTCTTGAACGACGAGGTGGAACGCGGCGGCAAGCCGCTCGACGTCCGCTCGCTCACCGGCGGCTTGCTGGCGCAGGCCTACGATGTCGGCAGCGGGCCCAACAACACCCGTTACGTGGTGAGCGAGGAGGTCGTGGCCGCGGCGCCGCAGCTTCAGGTGCGCGTCATCGTGCGCCGCTACGACGCCGACGGCAACCTCAGCGGCATCGTCTACGTGCCGCTCGACGACCTGGACGTCGTGCCGCATGATTTCATCGCGATCACCGACAAGGGGCTGGTTCGTGCATTGGCGTCGACCGCGAACGGCGTGACGATCCGCGAATACGAGTTCGGCGATCCGTCGCGGCTGCAACGGCCCCTGCGCCTGCGCGAGCTGACGGGCCTCGGCCGCGCCCTGCGCGAGATCGCCGTCGACAGCAAGGTGGACCGCGTTAGGCTCACGCCCTTCCACAGCGGCGGCCCGCGTTTCGCGGTGAAGGTCGCCACGCCGCCGATCGCACGCGAAGCCGTGTTGCGGAACGCGCGCGCCTTTCTCGCAATCAACTGGACGATGCAGTCCGAGAATTACGCGCGGCGCGGCATCGACAATGCCTGCGAACCGTCGCAGGGACGGTTCTGGCTGAGGCCGCACCATTTTACGAGCGACCTGGTCGGCGCCACCATCGGCCCGATGCCGTACCGCTGGGGCGGCGAGGATACGCCGCAGAGCTACCACGTGCGGATCGAGGCCGGGGCGCTCGCCGGCAACATCTGCACCTGCCGCAGTCCGGCTTTAAACTACTGCCTTTTCGCCGATTCAGCGGGCACCGATTGTTCCGGCTTCGTGTCGCGCGCGTGGGGCATCGAGAAACGCGGCACCAGCGGACTGCTCGACGTTGCCGACGAGGTCAAACGTCTCGCCGATCTCAAGCCCGGCGACGCCTTCGACTGGCCGCAGCACCACGTCCGCCTGTTCACCGGCCTGGCGCCCGGCGGCGCCACCGCCTTCACCGTGCTCGAATCGACGACCCGCTATCCATGCGAAGGGGTCTGCGAAGCGACTTACCGGCCGAGCGAACTCAACGGCTATCGGCTGATCCGCTACCGCGGCATCACCGATTGAGCGGAGGGACGCGATGAAACGCAGTTACATTCTGCTGGTCGCCCTGGCGGCCGCGGCGCTGGCGCCTTTCGCGCGCGAACGCGCCGGCGCGATTTCGCGCGAGGAGGACGTGATCGAGGACTTGCGCGGCGTGCTCAACGCGCCGTCGACCTACCCACCGAACAACGCCGCCCCCAGGCCTGGCGGCCGGACGTCGGCGCCGCACGAATTCGATACCGGTCCGCCGGAAACGCGGGCGCCCGACCTTGTATCGATCAGGATTTATCCTTGGGTCGTCGCCCTGGTCGAGGGCGGCAGACCGCCGCAGGAAGGCTATATCTGCGCCGGTGTACTGGTGGCGCCGGCCTGGGTGCTCACCGCTGCGCATTGCACCTTTGCCTGGCAGCGGCGCTGGCCAATCGATCCTGAAATCTATGTGCTGACCGGGGCGCAACGGCTGGCCGAACCGGCGGGGAAATACGCCGTGACGCAAGTGGTGCCGTATCCGGAGTTCAATCCGCGCACACTGAGGAACGACATCGCGCTCATCAGGATCGACACCCGGGGCGAGCGCCCGGGTCCGCCGATTTCGCTTGACGGTCCGCCAATTACCGAACAGGCCGGCGGGCTCGCCCACATCCTGGGCTGGGGGGTTACCAATGCCCTGTTGCTCGAGCAGCATGCGCCTGCGGCCCTGCAACTCCTCCAGACCGTAGTGCGTGATATTCGAATCTGTTTCAGCGAGACCGGTTTTCCAGAGTTGCGCGACAGCAACGCGTTCTGCGCCAGCTCGCTCTATCTGTTCCATGACACCTGCTACCGCTTCGGCGGCGCCCCGATCTCCATGCGCGACCCCAAGGGCGGGCGCTATCTTGCCGGCCTGGTGGCATGGCCTACAACCTGCCCGCCCGCATCCGGCAAGCAAAACCTTTATCTCGACGTGCAGCCTTACGTGCCCTGGATCAAGAGCACGATCGAGGCCAATGGGGGCGGCTCATGACGGCTTGGCCGCTTCGACTGAGCGCGGCGATAACGGCGGTTGTCGTGGCCGCATACGCCGCCGCGCGCGCCGATGACAATGTCGTACGCTCCCTGCCGCTGGTATTTCAGCTCTATAAGAACAAGGTCGAGCGATTGAGGTCCGGCGAGGTACCGCGAACATTCACCGGCACGGCGAGCGTCGCACAGGCCCGGGCATTGCCTTCGATGGTATCGATCGGCATCGCCGGCGTGGCCCCCCAGCTCGGGCATTTTTGCGGCGGCATCATCGTCGCGCCGACCTGGGTTTTGACCGCTGCACATTGCGTCGGCACCGCGGACTGGACGAACGGCAGGGCATCGATCGCGACGATCGATCCGGGTCAGCTGCAAATTCTGTCGGGCACCAATGTGCTGTTCCGCGGCGGTAAGGTGACGCCGGTGATGAGGATCGTACCCCATCCGGATCGCCGCCTGATCGCACCGGGCGTGCCGGAAAACGATCTGGCGCTGTTGCAGGTTGCCGCACCATTTGGCGAGCCGCCGCTCGCCGCCATTGCTACCGAGGCACAAGCCGGAACTTTGCTTGGGCCTGGCGAAAAGCCGGTCATTCTCGGCTGGGGCACCGCAAGCTTTGCCGCCGACACTGCGATCTCGAACAACCTGCTCTTCGCGTATATCGATACCGTCGACCGTGCGGCGTGCAACAAGGTCTACAATGGCCTCGTGACAGACAACATGTTCTGCGCCGGCATCGGCGTGGCCGACGCCTGCCAGGGCGACAGCGGCGGTCCGGTAATCGGTTTCGTCAACGACGGGCCGGTGCTGCTCGGCATCACCAGTTGGGGGGCCGGCTGCGCGCAGAAGCAATATCCCGGGGTCTACGTCAATGTCGCCAAGTACCGCGCCTGGATCGAAGAGACGATCGGCGCTCCCCGGTCGTAGCGGCATGCGCCGCGCACTGCGTGTGGCGGCGGTGGCAGCCGCCGCGATGCTGTGCGGCGCGCACACGCTGCATGCGCAATTCTATCAGCCGCTCGGGCCGCGCCTGCTGTACCCTCGCGCCGCCGACGACATCCCGCTGGTCATGCGCGACGCGGTGCGCAGCGTCGCGCTCGGCACACGGCTGATCGACCCGGGCCCGCGGATCATCGGCGGGCACCCGACGCCGAACGGCGTCTATCCGTGGATGGCCTCGGTCGGGTTGAAAGGCGTCGCACCGCGCGCCGGGCATTTCTGCGGCGGCTCGTTCGTCGCCGCCGACTGGGTGCTGACCGCCGCTCATTGCGTCAAGAGCGGCACGGCGAGCGCGGTCGCGCCGAACACGATCCAGGTCTACGGCGGCAGCAACCGGCTCGCCGGCAATGGCACCGTCTATCCGGTCGACCGCATCGTCGTGCACGAGAAATACGACGGCAACACCAACGACAATGACGTCGCGCTGCTGCATCTCGGCGCCACATTTCCCGGGCCGCTGTTGCGCCTGTTGACGGCGGCCGATGCCGACCGGCTCGCCGATGTCGGTGCGCTCGCCATTGCGATCGGCTGGGGTCTCACCGGAGAGGGCCTGGAAGTATCTGATGTACTGCGCCACGTCACCGCGCAGATCGTCGCCAACAAAGTCTGCAACAGCCTGGCCGCCTACAGCGGCGCCGTCACCGATACCATGGTGTGCGCCGGCTTCGCCGAAGGCGGCCATGAGTCTTGTCAGGGCGACAATGGCGGGCCGCTGGTGGTTGTCGACGGCCATGGCGGCTATTTCCAGGCCGGCATCGTCAGCTGGGGTGAAGGCTGCGCCCGGGCGCTCAAGTTCGGTGTCTATACCCGCGTCTCGATGATCCAGCCTTGGGTGGCCGATCATATCGGCGCGCAGCGCACACCGGTTGCCACAGGTCCGCCCGTGCCGAACTCGGCGGCTGCGCCTGTCACCACCGCCGCGCAGCCGGCGCCCCAGGACGGACAGAAATTGGCGACGCGGCAGCGCTCCGGCCCGGCGCAAACGCGCGGTGCGCAGACCGCCGCGAACGGGCCCGCGCCGCTCCAGGAGCTCGGGCCTGTCACGCTTTATCCGCGCCGCGGCGCCGCCGCCGAGGGCGCCGAGCCGCTGGTGGTTCGCGACGCCAGGCAGTTCCTCGCCACGCGCACACGCCTGCTCGATCCCAAGCCGCGCATCATGGGCGGCGAGCCGGCGCAGGCCGGCGCCTATCCCTGGATCGCCTCGCTGGTGGTGAAAGGCTCCGACACGCGCGACGGCCATTTCTGCGGCGGCGCCTTCATCGCGGCGGACTGGGTGGTGACGGCGGCGCATTGTCTGCACGGCGAATCCGCCGGCAGGATCGAGGTGCATGGCGGCAGCAACCAGCTGTCGAGCGGGGGCTCGATCTATCCGGCCGACCGCATCATCGTGCACGAGAACTACGACAACGGCACGCAGGAGAACGACGTCGCGCTGGTCCATCTCGCCGCACGGTTCAGCGGCCCGACCAGCCGCCTGCTGACCGCGGCCGACGCCGACCGCTACGCCGCGGCCGGCAGCACCGCCATCGCCATCGGCTGGGGGCTCACCGCCGAGGGCACCGAGGTGTCCAATATCCTGCGGCAGGTGCCGCTGCAGATCGTGTCGAACGCGGCCTGCAACGGCCCGGCCGCCTATGGCGCCGGCATCACCGACGGCATGCTGTGCGCGGGCTTTGCCGCCGGCGGCAAGGATGCCTGTCAGGGCGACAGCGGCGGCCCGCTGGTCGTCTCCGACCGGGCGGGCGGCTATTTCCAGGCCGGCATCGTCAGCTGGGGCGAGGGCTGCGGGCGTCCGAATAAGTTCGGCGTCTATACCCGCGTGTCGAAGTACCAGGCCTGGATCGCCGACAAGATCGGCAGCCGCAGCGCTGTGCCGGTCGCGGAGAAGACCAACAGCCGCGCGCGCACGGCGGTCGCCGACACCAAGCCCGCTGCGCCAAGCGCCTTGGCGCAGTCAATTCCGCTGCCGCCGCCGCGGCCCGGGAATATCGCCCGGACGCGCGCGCCGACCGCCGCGCCGCCGGAGCCGGCGCGCAAGGCGCATACCACTCGCGACGCCCGGCTTGCCGCGCGGCAGTCGCGGCCGACCTATCGGTCGCTGCCGGCCTGGGCGGACGAGATCCGCCGGAACTTCGTGGTGCGAACGCCGCCGGAGTAATCGGGATCGGACCGGCGCCTCAGGACCGGTCCGGCAGCCGCCCGGCCGGCGCGCTCTTTGAGCCGGCTTTCTTGACCCCGGCCTCGGGGAAAATCCACATCGCCACCACCATGAACACCGCCGTGACCATGACATAGGTGGAGAAGTCCGGACGGATCGGCGAGCCGCGCCAATAGGCGAGAATGGCGGCGACGATCAGAAAGACAATGGAAAGGGCGGCTTTGACGTCGTTTGGCATGGCAACCTCGCTCGCAGGCCCGCGGCGCCGCAGCGCCGCGGGGCACGCTCAATACGCGCCGACCGGCGCGGCCGCGGCCTCGTCGGGACGGCGCGGATGGCCGCGCAGGTTCTTCTTCAGGAACCGCGTGTCGTAGCCGTTGAGCAGCGTGCCGATCAGGCCGCGGTCGAGGTCCGACGTTCCGAACAGCCAATCGGCGATCGGGAATGTCAGGTTCATGTTCGTCTCCATCATCAGCCGGGCGTTGTGATGCGCGGTGTGATGACGGCGCAACGTATTGACGAAGGGACAGTTGCGCACAAACCAGTTCTCGTCGACGTGACAGCAGAAATGCATGAACTCGTAGACGAGATACATGCCGGTGGTCACGCTCATGAACAGCCAGCCGACATTGGGCGAGAACACCAGGCCGAGGATGATCGCCATCGGCAGCGACATCAGGATGAAGACGACGAGCGCATAAGGCGGGAACACCGTGACGCGCCAGTCCCTGTGGTCGCGGAAACGCATCTCCTCGTCGGTGAAGAACTGGTGGTGGTTGAGGGTGTGCCGCTCGTAGACCGCGCGCAGGCCCTTGATGTTGACCGGACGATGCATGACGTATTTGTGCACGGCCCATTCGAACAGGTTCGTGAACAGGAACGTCAGCGGCACGGTCAGCCACTCGAGCCAGGTGACGTTGTGGATGTGCGCGACGTAGATGTAGAACGCCGCTCCGCCCATCGCGTAGATGAGCGCGATGTGGAAGTAGCCATCGTACCAGCCCATGATTCGGGACCGGTACTCCTCACGAAATTCGATCTGCCGCTGACTGATCATTCCGCTTCTCCTTGGCCGCCGGCATCATCTGATATATCACACATCTATCACAGGCCGCCCCGCCGTTCAATCGGACGCCGACCCTTGGCCGGCGCCCTCGATGACGCGGGCGACCGCCGGGTTCCGGCGCGCCTCCTCCGGCTTGCCGGCGAAGATTATCTCACCGCGTTCAATGACATAGAGCCGGTCGGTGAAATCCGGCACGTGGTGGATATTCGACTCGGCGATGAACACGGCATGGCCGAAGGCCCGGATATTGCTCAGCCCCTCGACGATCGAGGGCACGATGGCCGGCGACAGGCCTTCGGTCGGCTCGTCCAGCAGCAGGAGTTTGGGTCCGAGCGCGAGCGAGCGCGCAATCGACACCATCTTGCGCTCGCCGCCCGACAAAGCCTGGCCGCCGCGATCGCGGTAGCGCTCGAGCTTGGGAAACACCTTGTAGGCCTCGCCGATACGGTCTTCGGCGGGCCGCGGATTTGGGCAGGTCCAGGTCGGCATGGCGATATTCTCGGCCACCGTCAGCTCGCCGAATACCTCGCTCTCCTCCGGCGCAAAGCCGATGCCCAGCCGGGCGATCTGGAAGGGCCGTCGGCCGAGAAGGCTCAAGCCTTCGAAGGCGATGGCGCCCGACACCGGCTTGCGGAAGCCCATGATGCTGCGCAGCGTCGTGGTCTTGCCGGCGCCGTTGCGGCCGACGAAGCAGACGAGCTCGCCTGCGCCGACGTCGAAAGATACGCCGCGCAGCACGCGGCTGCCCTGAATGTCGACGACGAGGTCGCGCACCGACAACATCAGCGCCCCCTTCGTCGGCCGATCACGGTTTCAATCAGGTGCGGATCGGCAAAGAAGCGGTCCGGCGGCAGATCGGCCAGCACGCGCCCCTCCGACAGCGCGACGATGCGATGCGAATAGGCGGCCACCAGGTCCATATCGTGCTCGACCAGCACGATGGCCTTGACGCCCGCGCGCTTTGCCGCCGCGATCAGCGTCTTCATGATGCCGTGCTTGTCGGAAGTCGACACCCCGGAGGTCGGCTCGTCGAGCAGGATGACCCGCGGCTCGAGCGCAAACGCGGAGGCAACGTCCAGTAACTTTTTCTCGCCCTGGGACAGCGCGGCGGCGACGGTATCGAGCCGAGGGCTCAGGCCGAAGATTTCGGCCACCTCGGCCGCGCGGGCGTTGACGGCCGCATCGGCGGCAAGGCGGGCAAAGAACCGCCACCGCTTGTTCGCGCGTGACACCACGGCCGCGGCGATGGTTTCCCGCACCGTCAATTGCGGAAAAATCTGGATGAGCTGGAAGGTCCGGGCGAGGCCGTGGTCGGCCAGCGCCACCGGCCCGACGCCGGCGATGGTCTTGCCCATGAACAGCACCTCGCCCGCCGTCGGCTCCAACAGCCCGGTGAGCAGGTTCACCAGCGTCGTCTTGCCGGCGCCATTAGGGCCGACCACCGAGACAAGTTCATCCTCGTGCACCGCCATGGTGACCTCCTCGAGCGCGCGCAACACGCCGTAGGACTTGCTGACGTTGCGGGTCTCGAGCAGCACGGTCATGCGGGTCTCCCGGCAATCAATCGCCGGCACTGCGCGACGAGGCCGACGATGCCCTGGGGAAAGGCGATGACGATCAGCGCCAGGATGGCGCCGAGAACGAAGCGCCAATATTCCGTGAGCGACTGCAGCTGATCCTGCAACAGGATATAGCTCAGCGCACCGACGATGGGCCCGAAGAAATTGGTGAAGCCGCCGAGCACCGCCATGAACACCAGCTGTCCGGACTGCGTCCAGTAGACCAGATCGGGATCGGCGAGGCCGACACGAAATCCGAGAATGGCG
>Ga0209581_1000716_pt1 | contig 53843 bp, 48 predicted proteins | sample Coa_R2_FD_187160 | JGI IMG/M metagenome (GOLD analysis project Ga0209581, IMG submission 187160) | Surface soil microbial communities from Centralia Pennsylvania, which are recovering from an underground coalmine fire - Coalmine... | ecosystem: Environmental > Terrestrial > Soil > Unclassified ...
TCGCGGGTCGCCGGCAGGGCCGGCCGCTCGCGCGGCATCACCAGCCGCCCAGGCGGATGGCCGACGGCGCGGGTGTAGTTGGCGCGGCTGACTTCGAGCTGGCCTTCGGAGGCGATGCGCGTCGCGCTCGCCTGCGAATACGACGATTCGGCCTGCGCCACGTCGGTGCGGGTCACTTCGCCGACGCGAAAGCGGTCGCGCGTCGCATCGAGCTGCTTTTTCAGCACCGCCTCGTTGTTGCGGTTGACCTCGACCAGGGTCTGGTCGCGCACCACGTCGAGATAGGCCTGGGCGACCGCCTGGAACACCGCGGTCTCGGTCGCCAGGGTCTGCGCCCGCGCCGCCTGCACCGCGTTGATCGCCTGGCGGGTCTGCGCCTCGGTGCGGCCGCCGCGGTAGATCGGCTGGTTGATCTGCAGGTCGAGCTGCTTCTCGATGAAGGTCGAGAACACGTTGGGGCTGCCCGGCTGCTTGATCGAGCCGCGGGCGATGCCGCCGACCCCGGTGAAGTTGACCGTCGGCCGCCAGTTCGACAGCGCCTGCGGCACGCCCTCGTCGGTGGCGCGCAGCAGCGCGCGCTGCGCCAGAAGCTGCGGGTTGTTGTTGTAGGCGTAGGCGAAGGCCTCGGTCAGCGACTGCGCCCGCGCGCCGCCGCCGGCAATCCCGAGCGCCACGGCGAGCCCGGCCGCAAGACCCAGCCGCGGCAGCGGTAACCGGTTCCGGGAGCTGCGCGGCTCGCCCATCCGATCCTCAGAACACGAACGCCGGCTTCGCCGCGAATTCCGGCAGCACCGGCGTCGCCGCGTCAAAGATAGCGCGGCGGCCGAGAATTCCGCCAGTGCGCGTTATCAGCACGGCGCGCCCGACCGCGTCGTCCGGCCGCACCACGGCGACGAGGCGCCCGCCTTCGCCGAGCTGTTCCGTCACCTCCTCCGGCACATCTGCGACCGCGCCGGCAAACACGATCGCGTCATAGGGCGCGCGCGCGCGGTGGCCTTGGCGCGACGGCGATTCGACGAAGCTGACGGCAGCGATCCGGTGCTCGACCAGGGCGCTGCGGCCGAGCCGCGCCAGCTCGCCGTTGTCTTCGAGGGCGATGACGCTGCGCCCGAGCAGCGCCGCCACCGCCGCCTCGTAGCCGGTGCCGGCGCCGGCCACCAGCACCGCGTCGCCGCGCTGGATCGCCGCCGCCTGCAGCAGCCGCGCCGCCACCATCGGCCGCATCAGGTAGCGGCCGCCGCCGAGCGGCAGGTCCTCGTCGGCATAGGCGACGCCGCGCAGCCGCTCCGGCACGAACAGCTCGCGGCGGACCTGGGCGAAGGCGGCGATGACGCGCTCGTCGGTCACCTTGTTCGGCCGAATCTGGCTTTCGACCATGTTGGCACGGGCCGTTTCGTAGACAGGCATCGCATCACCGGGAAGGCGGCGGCGGAGACGCCGCCGCGCCGCGCGTTATATCGGGCTCGCCGCGCAACCACAACGCCCGCCGTCACGGGTCCAGCCGCCGCACCGCCTGTCCCGGCGGCAGCCGTGCGAGCAGTTCGGCCGCGCTCAGCCGGCGCCGCGGGTGGCGCCACTCGGGCGCGAGTTCGGCCAGCGGTTCGAGCACGAAGCGGCGCTGATCGAGCCGCGGGTGCGGCAGCACCAGGCGCGGCGTGTCGATCGCCGCGCCGTCGTAGTCGAGCAGGTCGAGGTCGAGGATGCGCGCCGCGTTGCGCGCGCCGCGGCGGCGCCCGAAGCGGGCTTCGAGGGCGAGCAGCCGGTCGAGCAGCGGCGCCGGGCCGAGCGCCGTCGCCACCGCCGCGACGGCGTTGACGTACCACGGCTGGGCGGACGGCGGCACCGGTTCCGAAAGGTACCAGGACGAGCGCGCAACGATCGCGATCCCCTCGCCGGAAAGCGCCGCGAGCGCCGCCGCGGCGACCTCGCGGGGGGTGCCGTAGGCCGCGTTTCCAAGATTGCTGCCGATCCCGATGAGTATCATTTTTTCTTGACTTCTGCCCGACTTGGCTTGACGTTCCGCCCCTTCCGACTAAGATTGCTCCACAACGGTTAAAGAATACCGGGGTATGCAATGGTGTTCTACCCAGAGGAACGTATCGCTTTATTTATCGATGGCGCAAACCTTTATTCCGCCGCACGGGGTTTATCTTTCGATATCGATTATAAGCGTCTGCTTGACTTGTTTCGCGCAAAAGGACGGCTAATTCGCGCATTCTACTACACGGCGCTGATCGAGGACCAGGAATACTCGCCGATCCGGCCGCTGGTGGACTGGCTCGATTACAACGGCTACACGATGGTGACCAAGCCGACTAAGGAATTCACCGATGCGATCGGCCGGCGCCGGCTCAAGGGCAACATGGATATCGAGCTGGCGATCGACATGCTCGACATGGCCTCGTTCATCGACCACGCCGTGCTGTTCTCCGGCGACGGCGATTTCCGCCGGCTGGTCGAGGCGGTGCAGCGCCGCGGCGTGCGCGTGTCGGTGGTCTCGACCCTGCGCTCCTCGCCGCCGATGGCCTCGGACGACCTGCGGCGCCAGGCCGACTGCTTTATCGAGCTGCAGGACCTTGCCCCGAGCATCATGCGCAACCACCACCCGCGCAGCGAGCCGGCCGAGACCGCCTGACCGCGTTCGCCGATGACGACCGCAGCGCCGCTGCCGCCGGCGGATTGTCCGCTGTGCCCGCGCCTTGCCGGGTTCCGTGCGGTGCAGCGGCAGGCGCATCCCGACTGGTTCAACGCCCCGGTGCCGCCGTTCGGCGGCGACGACGCGGAGCTCTTGATCGTCGGCCTGGCCCCGGGCCTGCGCGGCGCCAACCGCACCGGGCGGCCGTTCACCGGCGACTATGCCGGCGACCTGCTGTACGCGACGCTCGCCAAGTTCGGCTTCGCGGTCGGCCATTACGCCGCCCGGCGCGACGACGGCCTGGCGCTGCGCCGCGCCCGGGTGACCAATGCGGTGCGCTGCGTGCCGCCGCAGAACCGGCCGGAGAGCGGCGAGATCGCCGCCTGCCGCGAATTTCTCGCCGGCGAGCTGGCGGCGCTCGGCCGGCTGCGCGCGATCGTCGCGCTCGGCGCCATCGCCCATCGCGCGGTGCTCGCCGCGCGAGGTCTGCGGCTCGCCGCCTACCCCTTCGCCCATGGCGCGATGTACGAGCTGCCCGGCGGCGTCGCCCTCGCCGACAGCTATCATTGCTCGCGGCTCAACACCAACACCGGCACCCTGACCGCGGCGATGTTCGAGGCGGTGTTCGCCGCAGTGGCGGCGCGGCTCGGCTGAGCGGCACGCCTATTCGTTGCGGGCGCGCAGGATGCGGGCGCGGCTCTTCTGCCAGTCGCGCTCGCGCTCGGCCTGGCGCTTGTCGGCCTTGCGCTTGCCGCGGGCGAGGCCGAGCTCGACCTTGGCGCGGCCGCGTTCGTTGAAATAGATCGACAGCGGCACCACGGTGACGCCGTCGCGGCGGATCGCCCCGAGCAGGCGGTTGACCTGTTTCTTGTGCAGCAGCAGCTTGCGCTTGCGCCGCGGCTGGTGGCCGAAATGCGCGGCGGCGCGGTATTCCGGGATGTTGGCGTTGACGAGGAACAGCTCGCCGCCCTCCTCGTCGGCATAGGCCTCGGCGATCGAGGCCTGACCGGTGCGCAGCACCTTGACCTCGGTGCCGCGCAGCACCAGCCCGGCCTCGAGCGTGTCCTCGATCAGGTAGTCGTGGCGGGCGCGGCGGTTCTGCGCCGCAAACCGGTCGCCCGCCCGCATCGGCGGCCTAGTTGATCAGGCCGGCGCCGCGCATCGCCTGGCGCACCCGGTCCTGGGTCTCGGGCGTGGTCTGCCACAGCGGCTGGCGCACCTCGGGGGTGCAGCGCCCGAGCAGCGAGGCGGCGTACTTGACCGGCGCCGGGCTGGTCTCGGCGAACAGCGCGTCGTGCAGCGGGATGAGGCGCTCGTTGATCGTCCGCACCGTCGCCACGTCGCCGCGCTGCCACGCCTCGTGCAGTTCGCTGCACAGCCGCGGCGCGACATTGGCGGTGACCGAGATGCAGCCGTCGCCGCCCTGCGCGAGATAGGCCACCGCGGTGGCGTCCTCCCCCGACAGGAGGGCGAAATCCTCGCCGATCTCGCGGCGCATGCGCAGCGGGCGGGCGAGATCGTTGGTCGCGTCCTTGACCCCGACGATGTTCGGCAACTTCGCCAGCCGGGCCATCGTCGCATTCGACATATCCACCGAGCTGCGGCCCGGGATATTGTAGATGATGATAGGAATATCAACCGCGTCGTGGATTGTCTTAAAGTGCTGATAGAGCCCTTCCTGCGTCGGCTTGTTGTAATAGGGACACACGATCAGGGCCGCGTCGGCGCCGGCCTCCTTGGCCTGGCGCGTCGCCTCGACGGTATGCGCGGTCGAGTTGAAGCCGGTGCCGGGGATGACCGGCGCCTTGCCCTTGGCGACCTCGACGCACAATTCGATCATCCGCCGCTGCTCGCGGTCGTCGAGCGCCGGGCATTCGCCCGTGGTGCCGATCGGCACCAGCCCGTGCGTGCCCTGCCCGAGCTGCCAGGCGACGTGCTCCTGGAACGCGGTTTCGTCGATCTCCCCGTTGCGGAACGGGGTGATCAGCGCGACGAGCGACCCTTTGAACATGGATTCCTCCCCGCCTCCACCTTCGCCCGGCCACGATACCCCCGGCGACGCTCGGCAGCAACCGCATCCCGGCGCCTTGCTTGCCGATGGCGGGGAAAACCCATAAAGACATCGCGGGGCTCAGGCCAGCGCCGTTGCGGGGGGAAGCCGACCTTGTTCCGGGCAGTTTGGGTAGTGCTCGCGGTTTCGGCCGCGACGGTGTTGGCGTGCGGCCCGGCGCGGGCGCAGCTTGCCGAGCCCGACCGCACCATCGCGCTGACGGCGATCGCCGAGGCCAATCGCGACCAGTGGGCCCAGGCCTATGCCGAGGCCGAGCGCAGCCGCGATCCGCTGCCGCTGAAACTGGTGCGCTGGCTCGATTACACCCATGTCATGGCCGGCGACCGCTTCAACGACATCGCCGAGTTCATCGAGCACAATCCCGGCTGGCCGTATCAGAAGACGTTGCAGCGCCGGGCCGAGGAGGCGCTGGCCTTCGTTCCGGACCAGACCGCCGCCGCCTGGCTCGCGCGCCATCCGCCGATCAGCGCCGCCGGCAAGACCCGCGAGGCGGAGTTGAAGCTGGCGCGCGGCGACGCCGCCGGCGGCACCGCGGAGCTGCGCCAGGTGTGGATCGACGGCGACTTCTCGCCGCTCGACGAGCGCAATTTCTGGGCGCGGTACGGCGGGCTGATGCGGCCGGAGGACCATGTCCGGCGCACCGAGCGGCTGCTGTGGGACGGGCAGCACGACGCGGCGCAGCGCATGCTGCCGATGCTGCCGGCCGACTATCGCGCGCTGGCCGAGGCCTGCCTGGCGCTCGGCGCCGGCGCGGCCAACGCCCAGACGCTGGTCGCCCGGGTGCCGGCGCCGTTGCAAAGCGATCCCCAGCTCGCCTTTCAGGAGGTGCGTTGGCGCCGCAAGAACGACATGAACGAGGCGGCCGCGCAGATCCTGCTCGCCCATCCCGACAACCCGGTGCGGCCGGCCGCGTGGTGGAGCGAGCGCCAGCTTGTCGCCCGCCGCCTGCTCGCCGCCGGCGACCCCCAGCTCGCCTACCGCCTCGTCACCCAGCACGGGCTGGCCGAGGGCCATGCCTTTTCCGACGCCGAGTTTCTGGCGGGCTATATCGCGCTGCGCTACCTGCGGCAGCCCAAGCTCGCCTACGACCATTTCGCGCTGATCCTGGCGCGGGTGCATGCGCCCGACGCCAAGGCGCGCGCGGCCTATTGGAGCGGCCGCGCCGCCGATGCCGAGGGGCGCCACGACCTGGCGCTCAAATGGTACAGCGCCGGCGCCGAGAACCTGTCGACCTTCTACGGCCAGCTCTCGGCGCACCAGCTCGGCCGCGATGCGCCGCCCCGGCCGCAGCCCGAGCCGCGCCCCTCGGCGGCGGAATGGGCGCGGTTCAACAGCCTCGAGCTGGTGCGGGCGACCCTGCTGTTCATCGCGGCGGGCGATCGCGAACGCACCCGCATCTTCTTCACCCGCCTCGCCGACGACGCCACCCGGATCGTCGACTTCGCCATGCTCGCCGCCTTTGCCGAGCGGCACGGCCGGGTCGATCTGGCGATCCTTGCCGCGCGCCGCGCGATGGAGGCGGGCACGCCGCTGATGATCCACGGCTATCCGATCGTCGCCCTGCCGCCGGGCGGCACGATCGAGCCGGCGCTGATCTACGCCATCGTCCGCCAGGAAAGCGCCTTCGACCAGTATGCGATCAGCCGCGCCGGGGCGCGCGGGCTGATGCAGCTGATGCCGGGCACCGCGGCGACGGTGGCGCGGCGGCTGCAGATGCGCTTCGCCGCCGACCGGCTGACCGCCGACGGCGTCTACAACCTGGAGCTCGGCAGCGCCTATCTCGCCACCCTGATCGACGACTTCAACGGCTCCTACGCGCTGGCCATCGCCAGCTACAATGCCGGGCCGGGCCGGGTGCGGCAGTGGCTGCGCGATTACGGCGACCCGCGCGGGCATGACGGGGCGATGGTCGACTGGATCGAATCGATCCCGATCGCCGAGACCCGGCTCTACGTTCAACGCGTGCTCGAAAGCCTGCAGGTCTATCGCGGCCAGAACCACAGCCAGACGGCGTTCTCGCTGGCCGGCGACCTCGCGCGGTAGCGCGCGAGCAAAGGCGGGAGATCGCTTCGCTTACGCTCGCCATGACCATGTCCGTGTCATTGCGAGGCGCGCAGCGCCGCGGCAATCCCCGACGCCGCCGCCCAACGGCGGGAGATTGCTTCGCTTACGCTCGCAATGCCCCCCGAGCGGGGAGCGGACCTTAGGATCGAGCACGAGGGCCCCGCGATCGCGGGGCTCGGTTCAACCCGCGATCATCTCCGCTAGCGCTGCGCCGCAACCGGGACGACGTGGCCGAGATGGAGAAACTTCTCGGGGTCCTGCGGCTCGCCGTTGACCAGCACCTCGTAATGCACGTGCGGGCCGGTGGCGCGGCCGGTGCTGCCGAGATAGCCGATCTGGGTATGCGCCCCGACATGCTCGCCGACCGAGACGGTGAAGCGATGGAGATGGGCGTAGCGGGTCGAGATGCCGTTGCCGTGATCGATCTCGACGATCTTGCCGTAGTCGTCGCGGTAGCCGGCATAGGTCACCGTGCCGGCGGCGGTGGCGTAGACCGGCGATTCGTACGGCGCGTCGAAATCGAGCCCGGTATGGAACGACGAGCGGCCGTTGATCGGGTCGTAGCGCACCCCGAACGGGCTGCCGATCTCGTAGCGTTCGAGCGGCGCCGAAACCGGCAGCGTCTTGATCATCGCGCGCAGCGCGGCGAGCTTTTCCGGGGTCAGCGCGGTTTCCGGCACGCGGCCCTTCGGCGCCGGCACGAACGGGCCGCCCTCGCCGCGGGTGACGCCGAACTGCTGGAACAGGCGGGCGACGTCGACCCCCGCCGAGGCGAGTACCCGCTCGACCTCGCTCATGCCGCCGCCGCGCGCCACCGCGGCCGGCGCCCGGGCGGGCGCCGCGGCGGCGGGCTCGGCCGCTTGCGCCGGCACCGGGGCGGCGGGACGCGCCGCCTGCGGCGCCGCCGCCGCGGCGACGGCCGCCGGCTTCGCCTCCGGCACCGGCGGGGTGCGCAGCATCGAGCCCTTCTGCTCGAGGCGGTTGAGCCGCGCCCGCAATTCGTCGCGCTCGCTCGCGGTCTTGTCGCGCTCGCTCTGCAGCTGCTGCAGCCGCCGCTGCGACTGGTCGAGCACGGCCTGGGCCTGGGCCTTGCGCGCCTGCTCCTCGGCCAGCTCGGCCTCGGCCTTGTTGAGCCGCGCCATCAGGGTGACGCGCTGCGCCTCGGTCACGTGCAGCTCGCGCTGGGCCTGTTCGAGCGCGCGGTTGAGCTGGCCGAGCCGGTCGCCCTTGTTGGCCTCGTCGCCGGCGCGCCGGCGCGCCTCGTCGGCGAGCGCGGCGATGCGCCCCTGGGTCGCCGCGAGGTCGCGGTTGGCGGCGCCGAGCTGGTCGCGCAGCCGCGCCAGCTCGGCCTGCAATTCGGCATTGGCGCTTTCCGCGTGCAGCGCCGCGGCATGCTCGTCGCCGGCCAGCCGCAGCGAGCGGACATAGAGGGTGAGGCAGACGACGAGGGCGAGCGAGGCGATCGCCGCCGCCGAAAGCAGCGCGGCCGCGCCGCCGCGCGACTGAACCAGCTGCGGCAACCGGCCGAACGACCGAATCACTCGCTGCTTCTCGGGGAGCCTGACGCTGCCCCAGCGCAAGATACCGCTGATCATATTCCCCCGCGTGCTTCGAGCCGGGACCGGCCGGCGGCATGCGCCGGCCGAGGCTCGCGACCCCGGGAAGCCTAATCGGCACGCTCAGGTACTGCAACAAGAAATGTTCGTATGTTTCCCGAAAGCCTGTGTAATTCCGCGGGCGGATCGCTCGCCGTCGCCTGCTGAACAGCTATAGTTGAATGTCCGATCAGCAGAAGCGCAGCCTGAAGTCGCGGAAACTGGCGCTAGCCCCGCGCGTTCGTATCGCGAAACAAGCCTGTATTGGCAAAACTGCACCACCGCGCACGGCCGACTGGCGTTGTTCTGGCAATTCGTTAGCGAAATCTGGCAGCAATGCCACACAACCTGTTGCCGCAGTACCACAGTAACGTTCGCGTAAGGCTGGCGTAAGGCCGATTAGGCGAGCAGCGGTGCCGCCGTGCGCCCGGTCTCGCCGGGCGCGAACTGGGTGCGGTAATACTCGGCGAACACGCCGTTGCGGCGCAGCAATTCGGCGAGCGTGCCCTGTTCGGCGATGCCGCCGTCGCGCAGCACGACGATGCGGTCGCAGCGCCGCACCGTCGACAGGCGGTGGGCGATGATGAACGTCGTGCGCCCCGCCATCAGCCGCTCGATGCCTTCCATCACCGCCGCCTCGGTCTCGACGTCGAGCGCCGAGGTCGGCTCGTCGAGGATCAGGATCGGCGCGTCGCGCAGCAGGGCGCGGGCGATGGTGATGCGCTGTTTCTCGCCTTCCGACAGCGCCGCGCCGGCTTCGCCGAGCGGGCTGTCGTAGCCCTGGGGCAGCGCCATGATCGTGTCGTGGATGCGGGCGAGCCGCGCCGCCCGCTCGATCGCCGCGTCGTCGGCGCCGGGGCTGCCGTAGGCGATGTTGTCGCGCACCGACAGCGGAAAGATCAGCGGCGGCTGCAGCACCATGCCGATCTGCCGGCGCAGCGAGTTCAGCGTGTATTCGCGCAGGTCGACGCCGTCGATCTCGACGCGGCCGCCGCTCGGGTCGAAGAACCGCGCGACCAGCCCGAGCAAGGTCGATTTGCCGGCCCCGGTCGGCCCGACGATGGCGATCGTGCTGCCGGCGGGAACCGCAAGGTCGATCCGGTGCAGCACCGGCGCCTCGGCGCGATAGCGGAACGACACGCCGCGCCACGCCACCTCGCCGCGCACCCCGCCCGCGGGGAATTCGCGCCAGCCGTCCTTCAGGTCCGCCTCGGTGTCGAGCACCTCGAACACCCGCCGCGCCCCGGCGCGGGCGCCGGCGATCAGCCCCCAGCTCTGGGTGATCTGGTTGATCGGCACGTAGAGCTGGGCGAGGTAGGAGATGAACACGATCATCTGCCCGACCGAGAGCCGCCCCGCCGTCACCGCCTGCGCCCCGGCATAGACGACGAGCGCGGTGCCGCCGGCGATGACCAGGTTGACCGCGCCGGAATACAGCGTCTGCCAGCTGTAGAGCCGCAAGGTCGCGCGCAGGCTCTCGCGGCTGGCGCCCATGAAGCGGCGGTGCTCCTCCTCCTCCTTGGTGAAGGCCTGCACCACCTTGATCGCCGCCATCGCCCATTGCACCAGCGAATAGACGCGGCTTTCCCGCTCGCGCACCTCGCCGGCGACCTCGACGATCTTGCGGTTGAACAGCGAGATCAGCACGAACAGCACCGGCACCACGGTCAGCGCCAGCACCGTCAGCAGCGGGTCGAGCGGGAACAGCACCAGCAGCATGCCGGCGAGCAGGATCGCCGCCGACAGGATCGGCAGGATGCCGTTCATGATCATCGTCTGCACGGCAAAGCTGTCGGCGGTAATGCGGTACAGCAGGTCGCCGACCCGCTGCCGCCCGTGATAGGCGAGCGACAGCCGCTGCAGATGGGCGTAGAGCGCGCCGCGCAGGTCGTTGACCATGCTCTGGCCGACCCGGATCGTGGTGTAGTTGTGCCACAGGGTCAGCCCGCCGCTGCCGAGATGCACGGCGACCAGCCCGAGGCAGGCGGCGACGAGCAGGATGCCGGGCGGCCAGCCGCGCAGCGCGGCGAGCGGCGCCGGCTTGCCGCCGAGCACGTCGTCGATGACGATCTGCAGCGGCCACGGCTTCAGCAGCTCGAAGCCGGCGATCAGGAACACCTGGGCCAGCGCCCAGACGACCTGCCAGCGATAGGCGCGCAGATAGGGGAGGAGTTTTTTCGCCATCACGCCGGTTGCGCGCCGACCGGGCTGAGCCCGGCCCGGCCGGCGACGGTCTCGATGATGCGCTGGATCAGCCGGGCAAAGCGCGCCGCCCGCCACGCCGTCGCGGCGGCGCCGGCGAGCGCGGCCACGGCGAGCAGCGCCGCGGCCTGCGGCAGGCCGGCGGCGAAGGCTGCGGTGGCGGCAAGGCCCAGCCCGGCGACCAGCGCCTTGGCCGGGCCGGACGGCAGCATCGTCGCCCGCACCCGGATCAGCCGCTTGTCGCCGCCGTGGTTCTCGGTGCAGACCAGAAGGCGGGCGCGGCTGAGCCAGTCGCCGCCGACCTCCAGGTCCCAGAAATCCCAGCCCGGCTCCAGCGCCAGCGGATAGCGGTGCTGGCGCACGTAGTCGATCAGCCCGCCGAGCAGCGGCGCCTTGTCGAAGCCGAATTCGTTCCAGTAGGCGAGGGCGAAGCCGCGCCGCCGCCAGTCGAGCGGGGCGGGCTGCTCTTCCGGGGCAAGGTCGGCCGGCGGCGGCGCCTGCAGCGCCTTGATCCGCCATTTGAGCCGCTCGTAGCCGCGCCAGAACGGGCCGAGATAGATCAGCGCCGCGACCAGCGCGCGCGCCTTGACGCCGGAGAAGCGGCGGTCGAGCGGGGCGCGCCAGGCGCCGGCGAGGCACAGCGCCCAGGACACGAGGAGCGGCAGGGTCAGCAGCCAGCCCCAGCCGCCGGCGGCGATGCCGCCCGCCGCCAGGACCGGCGCGGCGACGCCCCATTCGAAGGTCAGCGGCAGGTAATAGGGCAGTGCCGCCGGCTTCTCGTAGAGAAACTGGTACGGCCCGGTGCCGAACAGCCCGGCATAGATCAGCGACCGGCGCCCGAGCAGGAGCGAGGCGGCGAGGTCGCCGTAGATCCGCCCGGTCCATTTGGCCTGGCCGAAGGCGTTGAAGCGCGCCGGGTGCTTGGCATAGACCAGCGCCTCCGCCTTGCCGTAGCCGCGCTGCTGGCCGATATAGGCGCGGACCGTGTTGCGCCGGAAATGCCACACCGTCGCCGCCGCGCAGTAGCCGATCGCGTAGCCGGCATCCTGCAGGCGCCAGCAGAAATCGACGTCGTCGCCGGCGGCGCGGAACATCGGGTCGAAGCCGCCGAGCCCGAGCAGCACGTCGCGGCGGAACGCCATGTTGCAGCCGGCGATGTGTTCGGCGACCTCGTCGTCGACCAGCACGTGCGTCGGCCCGCCCGGCGAGACCGCGACCGCCGCCGGGATCAGCGCGTCTTCCGGCGGCGGGAAATTGGGTCCGCCGCAGGCGGCGAGCCCGTCGCGCTCCATCTTGCCGACGAGATAGAGCAGCCAGTCGGGATCGGCGACGCAATCGCTGTCGGTATAGGCGACGATCTCGCCGGTGGCCGCCGCCGCGCCGACATTGCGCGCCGCCGACAGCCCCTTGTTCTCCTGGTTGATCAGCCGGCAATAGGCGTAGCGCTCGGCGATCTCGCGGGTGCGGTCGGTCGAGCCGTCGTTGACGACGATGACCTCGTAATCGGGGTAGTTCAGGTCTTCGAGCGAATCGAGGCAGGCATCCATCGTGCGCTCGGCGTTGTAGGCGCAGACCACGACCGAGACGCGCGGCAGCCGCGCCGGGGCCGGCGGCAGCGGCGCCCGGTAGTGGCGCGACACCGCGGCCAGCGACGGCTTGGCCTCGCGCTCGCGGTCGACCAGTCCGAAGGCCCAGTTCTCGATCGGATGGCCGCCGGTGAACCACTCGTCGGTCCAGGCGAAGACGAAGGTGCCGGCGACCCCGGCGGAAAACGCCGCGCCGACCTGCCAGCCGAGCAGCTCGGCCTGCGCCGCCTCGCCGGCATGCAGCGAATCGCCGCCGAATTCGGTCAGCACCAGCGGCTTGTCGACGGCGAAATTGTGCAGCCGCGCGATATAGCGGCGGAACGCGGTCTCGTCGTGGAGATAGACGTTGAAGCACAGGAAATCGGTAAAATCGATCGCCAGGTACTCGCTCGACGGGAAGTTGGCGTAGCTGACCAGCGCCCCGGGGTGCTCGGCCTTGACGATCGCGACCAACTCGCGCAGGAACTCGCGCACCGCCTCGACCCCGTGCCAGCGCACCATGTCGGGCGGGATCTCGTTGCCGACCAGATAGGCGAAGACCGCCGGGTGGCGGGCGCAGGCGCGCACCCCGGCGGCGACCGCGGCGCGGATTTCGGCGCGGATCGCGGCATTGCCGAGAAACGCCACGTGCTGCGACCACGGCACCCCGACCAGCACTTTGAGCCCGGCGCGCCGTGCGGCGTCGAGCAGCCACAGCGGCGGCACCGTGAACACCCGCACCGTATTGACCCCGGCCTTGCGCATCAGCGCGAAATCGCGCGCCACGATGCCGGTTTCGGGAAACGGCGCGCCGTGGCTGCCGGTGGCGAACGGGCCGTAGGTGACGCCCTTGACGAAGTGCTTGCGCTCGCCGGCAAAGAAGAACTTGCCGTGAACCCGCAGCGTCTCCGGCGGCGGCTCGGCGAAGCCGGGCGGGTCGGCGGGGGCGACGGTGCGCTCGGGCGCCGGGCGCGGATCGAGCTCGAGCTCGGCGGCGATGTCCTGGTCTTCGAGACGGTCGGTCATAGGGGCTCCGCAGTCCCGGCCGGCGGGTGGGCCCGATGCCAGGCCAAGGCCGTGCCGATGATCGTGTCGAGGTCGGATCGGGTTGCCTGCCAGCCGAGCGCCGCGCGGGCGCGGCCGGGGTCGGCGACGAGCGCCGGCGGGTCGCCGGGCCGGCGCGCGGTCTCGTGCCGCGGCACCGGCCGCCCGCCGAGCCGCTCGGCGGCGTCGATGACCTGGCGCACCGAATGGCCGCTGCCGGTGCCGAGGTTGAAGACGGCGTTGTCGCCGCCGGCGGCGAGATAGTCGAGCGCCTTGACATGCGCGTCGGCGAGGTCGGCGACGTGGATGTAGTCGCGCACCGCGGTGCCGTCCGCGGTCGGATAATCGGTGCCGAAGATGCCGACCGGCCCGGCCTGGCCGAGCGCGGCGCGCAGCACCAGCGGGATCAGGTGGGTCTCGGGCGCGTGGTCCTCGCCGATCTCCCCGTCGGGGTCGGCGCCGGCGGCGTTGAAGTAGCGCAGCGCCACCGAACGGATGCCGTAGGCGCCGCGGTACCAGGCAAGCGCGCGCTCGATCGCCAGCTTGGTCTCGCCGTAGGGGTTAACCGGAGCGAGGGGGGTATCCTCGCCGATTGGTACCTTGTCGGGGATGCCGTACACGGCGCAGGTTGAGGAGAAGACGATGCGCTCGACCCCGGCCGCGCGCATCGCGCCAAGTAAAGCGAGTGTGCCGCCGACATTATTCCTATAGTATAGCTCGGGATCGGTGACCGATTCACCGACATAGGCAAACGCGGCGAAATGCATGACGGCGGCAATATTGTGCTCGCGCAGGGCGGCGATCAGGCGGTGACGTTCTTCCAGGGCGCCGACCACGAGCGGACCCCAGCGCACCGCGGCGCGGTGGCCGCGCGACAGGTTGTCGTAGACGACCGGAATATGGCCCGCCGCCGCCAGCGCCTTGCAGGCATGGCTGCCGACATAGCCGGCGCCGCCGGTAACGAGGATCGACTGAGGCATTGCGGGAAATTCGGCCCAAGGGGTGTGGACGCGGTGACAACGGGGTACCCCCCCTTCGTCTTCCCTGCCCGGTGCGCGAGATGGCGCCGGGGCGGCGGGGTGCGGCAGCTCGCCGCGCCCCCGCGCCGTCGGAATAAGCCGCACCCCGGCCCGTTTTTGGCTGCGTTGGCCGCGCTGCCGGAAAGGATTGCATAGATGCGCATCGCGATGATCGGGACGGGGTATGTCGGCCTGGTCTCCGGCGCCTGCTTTTCCGAGTTCGGCGTCTCGGTCACCTGCGTCGACAACGACGCCGGCAAGATCGAGCGGCTGCGCCGCGGCGAGATCCCGATCTACGAGCCCGGGCTCGAGCAGCTCGTCGCGGGCAACGTCGCCGCCGGGCGGCTCACCTTCGACACCGACCTGCCCGCCGCGGTGGCCGGGGCCGATGCGGTGTTCATCGCCGTCGGCACCCCGTCGCGGCGCGGCGACGGCCATGCCGATCTCAGCTACGTCTTCGCCGCCGCCGACGAGATCGGCCGGGCGCTGGCCGCGAACGGCGGCGGGCGCACCGTCGTCGTCACCAAATCGACGGTGCCGGTCGGCACCGGGCGCGAGGTCGCGCGCATCCTCGCCGCCCGCCTCCCGGCCGGCCGCTTCGACGTCGCCTCCAACCCGGAATTTCTCCGCGAGGGCTCGGCGATCGAGGATTTCATGCGGCCCGACCGCGTCGTCATCGGCAGCGACAGCGAGCATGCGCGCGAGACGATGCGCGCGCTCTACCGCCCGCTGTCGCTGATCGAGCGGCCGATCGTCTTCACCACGATCGAGACCGCCGAGCTGATCAAGTACGCCGCCAACGCCTTTCTCGCTACCAAGATCACCTTCATCAACGAGATGGCCGATCTGTGCGAGGCGGTCGGCGCCGACGTCCAGGATGTCGCCCGCGGCATCGGCCTCGACGGCCGCATCGGCGGCAAGTTTCTGCATGCCGGGCCGGGCTTCGGCGGCTCGTGCTTTCCCAAGGATTGCCGCGCCCTGGTGCGCACCGCCGAGGAGCACCAGGCGCCGCTGGCGATCGTCGACACCGTGCTCAGGGTCAACGACACCCGCAAGCGGGCGATGGCCGAGCGCATCCTCGCCGCCTGCGGCGGCAACGTCGCCGGCAAGACCCTGGCGGTGCTCGGCCTCACCTTCAAGCCCAACACCGACGACATGCGCGACAGCCCGAGCCTGGCGATCCTGCCGCCCCTGTGCCAGGCCGGCGCGACGATCCGCGCCTTCGACCCGGAAGGCATGAACGAGGCGCGGCGGCTGCTGCCCGAGCTCGATTACTGCGGCGACGCCTATGCGACGATGGCGGGCGCCGACGCGCTGATCCTGCTGACCGAATGGAACGAGTTTCGCGCCCTCGACCTGCGCCGGGTGCGGCAGCTCTTGAAGACCCCGCTCGTCATCGACCTGCGCAACATCTACCAGCCGCACGAAATGGCCGCGGCCGGCCTCGTCTATCACAGCGTCGGCCGGCGCCCGGCCGCACCCGGCGGCCGGCAGCGTCATCTCCGCGTCATCGCCTGAGCCACCCCCTGTCTCGCGAAGGATCCCCCTGATGTCCCTCACCCAGAAGCGCATTCTCGTCACCGGCGGCGCGGGGTTTCTCGGCTCGCATCTGTGCGAGCGCCTGGTCGCCGCCGGGCACGACGTGCTGTGCGTCGACAACTACTTCACCGGCCGCAAGGGCAACCTCCTCGGCCTGCTCGACGCAAAGAATTTCGAGGCGATGCGCCACGACGTGACCCATCCGCTGTTCGTCGAGGTCGACGAGATTTTCAACCTCGCCTGCCCCGCCTCGCCGATCCACTATCAGTTCGACCCGGTGCAGACGACGAAGACCAGCGTGCTCGGCGCGATCAACATGCTGGGCCTCGCCAAGCGGGTGAAGGCGAAAATCCTGCAGGCCTCGACCTCGGAGGTCTACGGCGACCCGCTGTTGCACCCGCAGCCCGAATCCTATCGCGGCAACGTCAACCCGATCGGCCCGCGCGCCTGTTACGACGAGGGCAAGCGCTGCGCCGAGACGCTGTTTTTCGACTATTACCGCCAGCACAATCTGCGCATCCGCGTCGTCCGCATCTTCAATACCTACGGGCCGCGCATGCACCCGAACGACGGCCGCGTCGTCTCCAACTTCATCGTCCAGGCGCTGCAGGGGGCGCCGATCACCCTGTACGGCGACGGCAGCCAGACCCGCGCCTTCTGCTATGTCGACGACATGATCGAGGGCTTCCTGCGCATGATGGCGGCGCCCGACGACATCACCGGGCCGATGAACCTCGGCAATCCGGTCGAGACCTCGGTCGCCGAGCTCGCCCGGCTGGTCATCGACCTGACCGGCTCGCGCTCGAAGATCACCCACGAGAAACTGCCGATCGACGACCCGATCCAGCGCTGCCCCGACATCAGCCAGGCGCGCGCCCTGCTCGACTGGCAGCCGACCGTGCCGCTGCGCGTCGGCCTGCAGCGGACGATCGACTATTTCGACAAGCTGCTGAGCGAGCGCGGCGACGCCGCGGCGAGCGCCGCCGCCGTGCCGGTCGCCTGAATAGGCCATCCCGCGCCGCGGCCGTCATTTCGAGGCGCGCCGCGCCGCGGCAATCCCCGGCCGTGCCACCCGGCGGCGGGAGACGGCTTCGCTCCGCCCGCCATGGCCGCCGCCGCCGCAAGGGAGCGGATTTCCCAATCGCGACAGTAGGCTAGTTACCGAGCAGCGGGCGGTGGGTCTCGCAGCGTACCGTGTCGCGCTCTATCTGCCCGGGCGTCGCCGCGAGGCTGTGGGCGGCGAGCCTCGTCGGCGGGGTGGCGCAGATCTGCTCGGCCAAGAGGCCGCCGACCGAGGGATCGTAGGCGTTGAACGCGGCGAATTCCGGCGGCACTTCGCCGGGCGCCGCCAGCGCGCTGACCGCGAAATCGTCCTTGACCGGGATATAGGGCGTGCATCCCGCCGCCACTCCCGCCACCAGCGCAACCGTACAGAGAATTCGCATTCGCGCGACCCGTCTTGCTCGGATGGCGGAGTGTGCCCCCCGCCGCCTGCCGGCGCAACCGTCACGCCAGCAGCAGGGCCGGGAAGACAGCACATCGGCCTCGACCGCCAGCGCCTCGCTGTCGATCAGCACCCCGTCGCAGTCGAAGACGGCGAGGCCGTACCGCGCGGCGTTCACCGCAGGCCGGTGGCCTTGTCCCATTCGCGCTGGAACTCGACGCGGCTGGCGAGAAACTTGTTCCAGTCGTCCGGCATCAGCAGCTTCATCTCGTCGGTCGCCTCGCCGCCGGGCGGGGGCGGCGCCCCGGCGCGCGCCGAGTGGAGATAGAGGAACCTGCCGTTGACCGTCTGCCCCTCGTTCGACAGGAACCAGTCGAGATAAAGCCGCGCCGCGTTCGGGTGCGGCCCGCCGGCCACCAGCCCCCAGCTTTCCGGCGTCGCCGGCAGCCCGTCGGGCGGCGCGACAAAGGCGACCGGCGCGCCCTTGGCCTTCCATTCGAGATAGCCGGAATACTGCGCGGTGTGGATGATCTTGTCCTGGTGGTTGACCAGCCGGTCGTATTGCTGGACGTAGGAATCGAAGGCGCGCGGCTTGAGCGCGGCGAATTTCTTCCAGTAATCCGGGCCGTAGAGCCGGCGCAATTCATACCAGCCGACGTGCTGGAGGCCCGAGTTCGACACCTTGACGCTGATCCCGTCGGTCCATTTCGGGTCGATCGCCTCCTGCCAGGTCTTCGGCGCCTCGGCGGCGGAGACCACGTCCGGGTTGTAGGCGATGCCGGCGGGGCCGAGCGCGCCCCAGGTCCACAGCCCCTCGGGATGGCTTTTGTAGTCCGGCTTGTAGGCGGCCATCTCGGGCGAGACGTAGCGGACATAGCCGCCCTTTTTCTGGAAATCGAGCACCATCCCCATGTCGGAGAGCTGCAAAATGTCGACGGCGTAGACCTTGGCCTGGCGCTCGGCCAGCACCTTGGCGTAGAGCGCCCCGGCCTGGAGCCGCACATAGCTGGTCTTGATCTTCGGGAACAGCGCGCGGAAGCTGGCGAGCACCTTGGATTCCGCCGCCTCCGGGTTGGTCGCGTAGACCACGATCTCGCCTTCCGCCTCGGCCTTGGCGAGGTCGGCGCAGGTCTTGAAGCCGTGCGTCTCGGTCGGCTTGGCGCACAGATCGCCGTCATCGGCCAGGGCCGGGCCGGCGCATGCCAGCATCGCCACCGCCAGGCCGGCCGCCAGCTTTCTCATGCTCTCTTCCCCCCGCAGCCTCGCGTGCGGGGCGATCCTAGCGTCCCGGCCGGCCGCCGCCTAGTGGTGCTCGTGCCCGCCGCCGTGACCGCCGCCATGCCAGCCGCCGCCATGCCCGCCGCCGATGGCGGCGAAATGCGCCGGCCCGCCGTGGAAGCCCCCGGGGAAGCCCCCGTGGGGGCCGCCGTGAAAGCCGCCGGGGCCGCGCACGACGGTGCCGTTGCGCAAGGCCGCGAAGCCGCGCGGGCCGCCGCCGTGCGGGCCGTGATGACGGAAGGCGACGGCCCCGCCGGTGCGCCCGGTCGCAAACCGCGCCGCGGCGCCGACCGTCGCGGCGCTGGCGAAGCGCGCCGCCACCGCGGCGGCGCGGGCGTGGCCGAAGCGGGCGGTGACCGCCGGATCGACATAGCCGACGGCGCCGCGATGCACCGGGTCGTGCACCCACACGCTGCCGGCAAAGGCGATGTGGCCGCCGGCGAAAACGGCGAAGCGGGCGCGGTCGACGGCGATGTAACCGTGGCCCCAGTCGATCCAGCCCCAGCCCCACAGCGGCTCGAAATAGGCCACTTCGACCACCGGATAGAAGGCGACGACGACGCCCGGCGGATAGACGAAGGCGGGCGGCGGCGGGAAGGCATAGGGCGGATAGTCGGGATACGGCCACGGCCCGTAGGCGACGACCGGGTTGTAGACCGGCACGCACACCGTCTTGGGCTCCGAGGGCAGGATCGAGATGTTCTCGCCCGCGCTCTTGATGACGCAGTGGCATTCCGGCGTTTCCTTCAGGTTGCCGGCCGCCATCGCCTCGTGGCGCAGGCGCTGCACCGCCGCCATCACCTCGGCCTGTTGCGCCAGGAACGCGTTGCCGAGGTCCTGCGTCCACTGCAGCTTGTCGCTCATCGTCTGCAGCAGCCGCGGGAACGGCAGCAGGGCGACGATGCTGGCGTCCCATTTCTGGCTCTTGACCGCCTTCATCAGCGCGTCGCCCTGCAGCGCGCGGTTCGCCGGGATGCTGACCCAGCGCGCCGCCTCGACCACTTCGAGTGGATAGGTCGAGGCCATCAGCACCTGGCTGAGCAGCGGATCGGGATAGAGCGCGACCGGCGCGACGAGCTGGTCGAGCTGGGCCGCGGACAGGGTGGTCGGCGGCGTCGCCGGCTTGGCCGGCTCGGCCGCGGCCGGGGTCGGCGCCTGGACCGGGGCCGGGGTCGGCGCCGCCTTTTCCGGCGAGGCCACCGGGATGACCGCCGCCGCGGTGTGGATCGGCGGAATCGGCGTCGGCGCCTGGGGCGCCGGGTTCGCTGCGGCCGGGGCCGCCGTCACCGGCGCGGTTGCCGCGGTGTCGGGGGCGCGCGGCACGCCCATGTTGAGCGACAGCGCCGTCAGCATGTCCTGCGCCTGGGCGCCGCCCGCAGCCAGCACCGCAGCCGCCGCCAGCGCCGTCATCCACCCGACCCTCGACATTGCCCTACCCTCCGATCGGACCTCTGCCGATAGCTTATAACGGTGACAACCGGGTTTTCGTTCCCGTCGAAGGCGCATCGCCGCGCGGCACCCCGGCGCGCTCCAGCGCCGCCTGTTGCCGCGCCGCCAGCCGCGCCGCGTCGAAATCGTCGATCAGCTCGTGGAACAGGCGGTGCCAGTTGATCCTGGCCTTCAGATGAAGGAAGACCGAGCCGAGCCCGACCGCGGCGCGGTCCATGAAGACGAAGGTGCGCGGCGGCGCGATGCCGCCGAGCCGGCGCAGTTCGGCATGCACGCTGTCGACCAGGCGCGCCCCGTCCGGCGTGCCGGTGCGCTCCTGGATCATCCGCGCCCGGTCGTCGAGCAGCGGCCCGTAGACGAACCGCGCCCAGCGGTTCAGCACCGCGATCATCTCGCGCGACAGGGCGCCGAACCCCCACGCCTCGTAGGCGGCGACGGCGAGCGCCTCGTCGTTGCTTTCGAGCGCGCGGTAGAGGTCGATGACGCCCTTGACGAAGCTTGCCGGGAAGATGCGGATGCAGCCGAAATCCAGCAGGTTGACGGTGCGGTCCCGGGCGATCGTGTAATTGCCGAGATGCGGGTCGCCGTGGATGACGCCGTAATAGTAGAACGGCACATACCAGATGCGGAACATGCGCAGCGCCGCCTCGTTGCGGCGTTCGAGCGGCGCCTTGGCGACGTCGAGGATCGGGCCGCCGTCGAGCCAGGTCATCGTCAGCAGCCGGCGGGTGGACAGCTCGGGGATCGGCCGCGGCACCGCGACGCCCGGCTCGTCCTTGAGGATGTCGCGGTAGAGCCGCATATGCGCGGCCTCGCGCGCGTAATCCAGCTCCTCGCGCAGCCGCTCGGCGATCTCGGCGTGGATCGCCGCGGTCGATACCGCCCGGTCGTAGCGCTCGTAGAGGCTCATCGCCAGTTTGAGCTGGCGCAGATCGGCTTCGACCGCGGCGCCCATGTCGGGGTACTGCAGTTTGCAGGCGAGCGGCGTGCCGTCGAGCGCGATCGCCCGGTGCACCTGGCCGAGCGAGGCGGCGCGCGCGGCGGTGCGCTCGAACCGGCGGAAGCGCGTTTCCCAGTCCGGCCCCAGTTCGCCCATCATCCGCCGCCGCACGAACGGCCAGCCCATCGCCGGGGCGTTGGCTTGCAGCTGGATCAGCTCGCGGACATATTCCTCGGGCAGCGCCTCGGGGATCGTCGCCAGGAGCTGGGCCACCTTCATCAGCGGCCCCTTGATGCCGCCGAGCGCTTCCTTCAGGTCGGCGGCGTGGCGGGTGCGGTCGACGGGAATGCCGAGATAGCGCTCCCCGGCCAGCCGCGCCGCGAGCCCGCCCATCGCGGTGCCCACCCTGGCATAGCGGCGCACCCGCCCGGAAAAGCTGTCTTCGTCGGTCATCTCAGGAGGGCCATGCTATCATAACCGGAACGACGACGCGCCCGGCGGGGAGGGCATCGGGGGGACGCACCGAGGGGGGTGCCATGGATTACGCGAGTTGCCGCAGCCTGCCGGCGATGTTCTTCGCCGAGGCGGAGCGGCAGGGTGCGCGCCCGTTCCTGTGGGCGAAGCAGGACGGCGTCTACCGGCCGCAGAGCTGGGCGGCGGCGGCCGATGCGGTGCGCCGCCTCGCCGGGGCGCTGATCGGGCTCGGCATCGCCCCCGGCGACCGCGTCGCGCTGGTCAGCGAGAACCGGCCGGAATGGGCGATCGCCGACCTCGCGATCATGAGCGCCGGGGCGATCACCGTGCCCGCCTACGTCACCAACACGATCGACGACCATCGCCACATTTTCGGCAACAGCGGCGCCCGCGCCGTCATCGTCTCGACCGCGGCGCTGGCCGAGCGGGTGCTGCCGGCGGCGGCGCAATCGCCCGCGGTCGCCGCCGTCATCGCCATCGACGAGGTGGCGCCGCAGGGCGGCATCGCGCCGCATTCTTGGGCGGCGCTGCTCGCCGCCGACGGCGACGGCGAGGCGGTGGCGGCGCGGATCGCCGCGCTCGCCCCCGACGACACCGCCTGCATCATCTACACCTCGGGCACCGGCGGCCTGCCCAAGGGAGTGCGGGCGAGCCACCGCAACGTCCTCGCCAATTGCCGCGGCGCCTATCACCTGCTCGAGATGCTCGGGCTCGGCGACGAGGTGTTTCTGTCGTTCCTGCCGCTGTCGCATTCCTACGAGCATACCGCCGGGCTGATGTTTCCGATCTCGATCGGCGCGCAGATTTATTTTGCCGAAGGCGCCGACACGCTGGCGCACAACCTGCTCGAAGCGCGGCCGACGATCATGACCGCGGTGCCGCGGCTGTACGAGACCCTGCACCAGCGCATCCGCCGCCAGATCGAGCGCGAGCGGGGGCTGAAGCGGCGTCTGTTCGAAGCCGCGGTCGCCATCGGCCGGACCCGGCTCGACGGCGGCCGCCTGTCGCTCGGACAGCGCCTGCTCGACCCGCTGCTCGACCGGCTGGTGCGCGACAAGGTGCGCGCCCGCTTCGGCGGCCGGCTGAAGGCGATGATCTCCGGCGGCGCCCCGCTCAATCCCGAGATCGGCAGCTTCTTTCTCGCGCTCGGGGTCATGCTGCTGCAGGGTTACGGCCAGACCGAGGCGGCGCCGGTGGTGTGCTGCAACCCGCCGGGGCGGATCAAGATCGCCTCGGTCGGGCCGGCGATCGACGGGGTGCGCCTCAAGATCGCCGAGGACGGCGAAATCCTCGTGCGCGGCGACAACGTGATGCAGGGCTACTGGAACGACCCCGAGGCGACCGCCCGCACCCTTGCCGAGGGCTGGCTGCATACCGGCGATATTGGCCATCTCGACGCCGACGGCTACCTCCACATCACCGACCGCAAGCGCGATTTCATCAAGAACTCGGGCGGCGAGATGATTTCGCCGGCGCGGGTCGAAGGGGCGCTGACCCTGGCCCCGGAGATCGCCCAGGCGATGGTGGCGGGCGACCGCCGCCCCTATCTCGTCGCCCTCCTCGTGCCCGACCCGGAATTTGCCGCGCACTATGCGCGCGAGCACAACCTTGCCGCCGACCTGCCGGCGCTGGCCGCCGACCCCGGCTTCGCCAAGGCGATCGGCGAGGCGGTCGCCCGCGTCAACCGGGAGCTGGCGCCGGCCGAGCGGGTGCGCCGCTTCGCCGTCGCCGCCGAGCCGTTCAGCACCGCCAACGGCATGATGACCCCGACCTTGAAGCTGCGCCGCCACGCGATCCGCGCCGCCTACGGCGAAGCCCTCGACGCGCTCTACGCCGGCCCGGGCGAGGCGGGGTAGAATTCAATATATTGTGGCTACCGGGCTGAAGTTATCAGAATATTCCTTCTGGTGGGGAATGAAACATGAACATGCGACTTGACGCGTGAAACCTGCCGATGCACACTCCGGCCCGGATAACAAACTTCCTGGGGAATGAGATGCCGAGTGCGGTACAGCGCCACCGGCTCGCCGCGCCGGACGCGGTGATGGAATGTCGGGACAACCTCGAATTCATGGCCGCGCTGGGCAGTGCCACGATGCAGCTGATCGTGACCTCTCCACCTTACAACATCGGCAAGGCTTACGAAGCGAAATCGTCCCTCGAAACTTATGTTCGTCAGCAGTCGCGGGTCATCGCCGAGTGCACGCGCCTGCTGCATCCCCGAGGCTCGCTGTGCTGGCAGGTCGGAAACCATGTTCAAGATGGAGAAATATTCCCGCTCGACACCGTTCTCTACCCCCTGTTCAAGCGCCATGGGCTGAAGCTGAGGAACCGGATCGTCTGGCATTTCGAACACGGCTTGCATTGCTCGAAACGGCTGTCCGGTCGCTACGAGACGATACTTTGGTTTACCAAGACTGACGATTACCTGTTCAACCTCGACCCGATCCGGGTACCGCCGAAATATCCCGGCAAGAAATACTTCAAGGGTCCGAAAGCCGGCCAGCTTTCGTGCAATCCGCTCGGCAAGAACCCTGGGGATGTGTGGATTTTCCCGAACGTCAAGAACAATCATGTCGAGAAAACCGTTCATCCCTGCCAGTTTCCGGTCGAGTTGGTCGAGCGGCTGGTGCTCGCCCTGACGGACCCGGGGCAAAACGTCCTCGACCCGTACATGGGCGTCGGCTCGACCGTCGTCGCCGCCGTCAAGCACGGGCGGGTCGGCTATGGCGCGGACAACGTGCCGGAATATGTCGATATCGCCTGGGAGCGGATAAGCGCGCTGCGCGCCGGGACGCTGAGGACCCGTCCCATGGACCGGCCGGTCTACGATCCCGCCAAACCCTATGGCGGGCACCGGGAGTTCCGCGACGAGCCGGCAGAGCTTTTCCGGTTTCCCGACCAGCCGAACCCGGACCGGCAAAGGTGAGGATCGTAAACCTTTATTCGCACCTGAACGGTCACGAGTTCCTTCTGGTCCACAAGCCGCAGTTATGGCGCGAGATCGAACAGGTCATCGAAGGGGCCGATGCTTCCCGCTGCCGCACAAAGGTGTCGAAGGAGGCGCGGTCGAGCGGACGGCTGTTCTACTCCCCCAGGGCGTTGAACAAGACAATCCGTGGCGGCTTTGCCGCTCACAACTGGAACGAGCGGCGGATTTCCTATTGGGTCACCTCCGACGCCACGCTGATCCGCAAAACCCTGTTCATGCCGGCCGCCGAGCAGCGAAAGGCAATCGAGGCGGCCGGCTGCACCCCATTTTCCTCGCACAATCAGACCGATTTTGTCAAAGACCGGGTGGCCGCGGAGGTTCAGTTTGGCAAATATGCCTTTGTCGCCTACGACCTGTTCGTAAAACATCTGGCGTTTTACGTGGGCGACGTGATCGATGTCGGGGTAGAGATTTTACCAATGAAAGAATTGCAGCAGGAAATGTCGTCGGGTGTCGGCTATTACGAAGGCGAGCTCTACAACCTGATCCGCGAAGGGCGGGGCGTGCCCGCCGTGCCGCTGATCCTCGTCGGCGTGGCGCCGTAGACGGCGTGCCGACGGCGGCGCCACCGCGCCGCCCGTCGCTGCTGCAACGCCGTTCCGCTTCCCGGTGTCCGATTCGCCCCGTTTCTGCAAAACTGCACCGAGAAGGAGCGTGATCCCGACACAACGGGCCGGGCCGCGCACAGCACCGGAATCGGAGACCCGCCATGCGCCTTGCCAACAAGATCGGCATCGTCACCGCCGCGGCCTCGGGCATGGGGCGCGCCGGGGCGCTGCGCTTCGCCCGCGAGGGCGCGTCTGTCGCGGTGGTCGATATCGACGCCGCCGGAGCCGATGCGGTGGTCGCCGAGATCGCCGCCGCCGGCGGCGCCGCGCTCGCCATCGCCGGCGATCTGCGCGACGACGCCTTCGCCCGCGACATGTGCGCCGCACCGCCCGCCGCTTCGGCGGGCTCGACTTCGTGTGGAACCATGTCGGCCATCCCGGCCCGGCCGCGATCGAGGGCATCGACATGAAGGATTTCGAGCTGGCGCTCGACCTCAACCTGCGCACCGTGCTTGTCACCACCGAGGCGGCGATCCCCGAGCTGAAGGCGCGCGGCGGCGCCCTGCTCTATACCGCCTCGACCTCCGGCCTGGTCGGCTCCGCCTTCAGCCCGGTCTATTCGATGGCGAAATTCGGCATCGTCGGCTTCGTCCGCTCGCTGGCCAAGCGTCTCGCCGCCGACAACATCCGGGTCAATGCCGTGTGTCCCGGCCCGATCGACACGCCGATGCTGCGCGTTTTCGTCGCCCGCCCCGACCAGCAGCGCAGTCCCGGCGACGAGGACAAGGAGGCGCTCGTCCTCCGCCGCAGCCAGCAGATCCCGATGCGCCGCACCGGCAAGCCGGAAGAGATCGCCAACGCCGCGCTGTTCCTGCTGTCGGACGAGGCCTCGTTCGTCTCCGGCGCGGCGCTGCCGGTCGACGGCGGCGCCACCGCGTGAGCCGGGCGCGGCGCGCCTCGCTCAGCCGCGCTGCAGATAGTGCACGCAGAACAGCTCGCCGCGGTCGGTCCACGCATCGACCGCGCGGAACCCGGCGCGCGCCGCCAGCGCGCGGAACTCCGCCACGGTGTACTTGTAGGAATTCTCGGTGTGGATCAGCTCGCCGGCGGCAAAGCGGAAGACCGTGCCGGCGACGCGCGCGGTCTGTTCGGCGAGGCTTTCGACATAAAGCTCGACCCGCCCCGCGGCCGGGTTGTAGGCGGCGCGGTGGCGGAACTGCGCGAGGTCGAAATCGCCGTCGAGCTCGCGGTTGATGCGGGCGAGCAGGTTGAGGTTGAAGGCGGCGTTGAACCCGGCCTTGTCGTTGTAGGCGGCGTCGAGAACGGCCGGGTCCTTCTTCAGGTCGGCGCCGACGATCAGCTCGCCGCCGGGGCCGAGTAGTCGGCCGCAATGGGCGAGGAACTCGACGACCCCGTCGGGCTCGAAATTGCCGATCGTCGAGCCGGGGAAGAACCCGACCGGCTTGCCGCCGCCGGGCAGCGCCGGCAGCGCGAAGGGCCGCGTGTAGTCGGCGCAGATCGCGATCACCGGCAGGTCGGGAAAATCGCCGGCAAGCTGCGCCGCCGCCTCGCGCAGGTGGTCGCGCGAGATGTCGACCGGCACGTAGGCGGCGGGCGCGTCGAGCGCGCCCAGCAGGATGCGCACCTTGACGCTGGCGCCGCTGCCCAGCTCGATCAGCCGGGCGCCGGCGCCGATGCGGCGGGCGATCGCCCTGGCATGGGTTTCGAGGATCGCGATCTCGGTGCGCGTCAGGTAGTACTCGGGAACCCGGCAGATCTCCTCGAACAACGCCGAGCCGGCCGCATCGTAGAAGAACTTGCAGGGCAGCGACTTGTCGCGCGCCGACAGCCCGGCGATGACGGCGTCGCGGAAGCTCTCCTCCCCCGGCGCCAGGTCGTGGAAGACGAAGGTGCCCCCATCCATCATGGACCGCCCATCAGTCGGCGTCCTCGGCAAGACGCAGCCCGGAAAACGCCCAGCGCGCCGAGGGCGGGAAGAAATTGCGATAGGTGGTGCGGATATGCCCGGCCGGGGTCACCGCCGCGCCGCCGCGCAGCACCATCTGGTTCGACATGAACTTGCCGTTGTATTCGCCGATCGCCCCGGAAGCGGCGCGGAAGCGCGGATAGGCGGTATAGGGGCTGGCGGTCCACTCCCACACGTCGCCGATCATCTGGCGCAAGGCGCCGCCGGCCTCGCCGTCGTCGGGGGCGGGGTGGTAGCGGCCGCGATCGGCGAGGTGGCCGGCGAGCGGCGCGGTGCGCGCCGCGACCTCCCATTCCGCCTCGCTCGGCAGCCGTGCCCCGGCCCATTTGGCATAGGCGTCGGCCTCGTAGAAGCTGACGTGGCAGACCGGCTCGTCGGGAACCAGCGGCCGCTCGCCGGAGAGGGTGAACACCGCCCAGTCCGACCCGTCGCGGCGCCAGTAGAGCGGCGCCTCCCAGCCCTGCTGCTGCACCGTCGCCCAGCCGTCGGACAGCCAGAATTCCGGCCGCCGGTAGCCGCCCTCGGCGATGAAGCCGAGATAGTCGCCGCAGGTCACCGGGCGCGCGGCGAGCCGGAACGGTTCGAGCCAGACGCGGTGGCGCGGCGTCTCGTTGTCGAAGGCGAAGCCCGGCCCGTCATGGCCGATCGCCTCGGCGCCGCCGGCGAAGGCGACCGCCGGCAGCGGCGGCAGCGCGGCGGCGGTCTCGGCCGGTGCGGCGCAATAGGCCGGCCGCAGCGGGTTCAGCGAGAACAGGTGCTTGATGTCCATCAGGATCAGTTCCTGATGCTGCTGCTCGTGCTGAATGCCGAGCTCGACCAGCGGCGCCGCCTGTTCCCACCTCGCCGCACCCGCCTCCTCGATCAGCCGCGCCATCGCGGCGCTGACGTAGTCGCGGTAGGCGCAGACCCGGGCGAGGCTCGGGCGCGACAGCATGCCGCGCTGCGGCCGCGGATGGCGGGGACCGACCGCTTCGTAATACGAGTTGAACAGATAGCCGAACGTTTCGTCGAACACGCGATAGCGCGGGGCCAGCCGGGCGAGGATGAAGGTCTCGAAAAACCAGGTCGTATGCGCCAGGTGCCACTTGGTCGGGCTGGCGTCCGGCATCGACTGGATCGCCTGGTCCTCGGCGTCGAGCGGCGCGGCCAGCGCCTCGCTCTGCCGCCGCGCCGCCAGGAAGCGGCGCAACAGGTCGGCCCGGTCGGCGGCGATTTCAGAGCGGGCGGCATTGTCGAGCATGTCGTCCCCCATCCGCATCCCTCGCAAACGCCTCCGCCGCGCGCACGTCCCGCTGAAAATGCGCGCCCGCAGACGCCGGCGCCGAGATATGGCCGCTCGCGGCCATCCTGTAAACCATTGAATTGCGCTACCCCCGGCGGTGGTAGACGATCCAGATGACGACCATCGCGATCGCCAAGGCGAACCAGGTGATCGCATATTGCAGGTGGTTGTTCGGCAATTCGGGCAGGGCGGCGCCGCCTTTCGGCCAGCCGCCGGGGTTCGGCGTCGCATCGGCGTCGAGGTAGAACGGCGCCGCCCGGTCGAGCCCGGCGGCCGCCGCCATCGCCGGCAGATCGACCCAGAACCAGTGGTTGAGCCCGGGATTGTTGTCGGGCAGGAACCAGTTGGGCTTGCCGGCGGGCGGCAGCCGCAGGATGCCGGTGACGTGTACCGTGCCGGCGGGCTGCCCTGCGGCGCGGCGCGCCGGGTCGCGCAGTTCGCTCGGCACAAAGCCGCGATCGACAAAGATGACGGCGCCGCCGGCGGTGCGCAGCGGGGTCAGAATCCGGTAGCCCTGGACCCCGCCCGGCGAGATCGCGTGCAGGTCGATCTCCTTGTCGTTGAGGAAGGTGCCGTCCACCGCAATGGGCCGGTATTCGAGCGCCTGCGCCGCCGCGAGCGAGGCCGGCGGCGGCACCGGCGCGGCGTGGAGCGCCGCCTCGCGCGCCGCGATCAGCCCCTCTTTCCAGTGCAGCCGCGCGATCTGCCAGACGCCGAGGCCGAGGCACACGAGCACGATCGCCGCGGCGCTCGCGGTCGGCAGCGGGCGCGGACGCAAACCCGGCATGGCTCAGCGCGCCAGGCCGCCGTGCCGGTATTGCAGCGCGATCAGGGTCGCCTTGAACGGCCGCAGCAGCCCGATGGCGCCGCCGACGATCAGCGGCGTCCACAGCACGAGATGCACCCAGAGCGGCGGCGCCGCCGTCACTTCCAGCGCCGCGGCGAGCCCGACGACGACGAGGCCGAGAAGGAAGATGACGAACACCGCCGGCCCGTCGCCGGCATCCTGCGCCGACAGATCGAGCCCGCACACCGCGCAGGTCGCGCGCACCACCAGCAGCCCTTCGAAAATGCGCCCCTCGCCGCAGCGGGGGCAGCGGCACAGGAGCCCGGCGCGGACGAGCGAGACCGTCGCGCCTACTCCGCGGCGGGCAAGGCCGAGCCCATGCCCCACCAGTAGATGCAGACGAACAGGAACAGCCATACGACGTCGACGAAATGCCAGTACCAGGCCGCCGCTTCGAGCCCGAAATGGTGATCCGGCTTGAAGTGGCCCTGCGTCGCGCGCCACAGGCAGACCGCGAGGAAGGTGGTGCCGATGATGACGTGGAAGCCGTGGAACCCGGTCGCCATGAAGAAGGTCGAGGGATAGATGCCGCCGGTGAAGTGGAAGGCGGCGTGGCTGTATTCGTAGGCCTGCACGCCGGTGAAGCTGAGCCCCAACAGCACCGTGACGATCAGCCCCTGGATCAGCCCCTTCTGGTTGCCTTCGAGCAGCGAATGGTGCGCCCAGGTTACCGTGGTTCCCGACAGCAGCAGGATCAGCGTGTTGAGAAACGGGAATTCGAACGGATCGAAGGGCTGGATGCCCTTGGGCGGCCATACCCCGCCGACCGGATACAGGCTCGACGAGAAGAAGGCCCAGAAGAAGGCCGAGAAGAACATCACCTCGGAGGCGATGAACAGGGCCATGCCGTAGCGCAGGCCGAGCTGGACGATCGGCGTGTGGAAGCCCTGGAACGTCGCCTCGCGGATCACGTCGCGCCACCACACCGCCATGGTCGCCAGCACCCCGATCGCGCCGAGAATCATCACCAGCGCGCCGTGCCCGTGCATCCACATCACCGCGCCGCCGGTCAGCAACCCGGCGACGATCGAGCCGACCAGCGGCCACGGGCTGGGATCGACCAGGTGGTACTGGTGGTGCGGGCCGCCATGCCCGTGGGCGGCGGTGTCGGCGTGGGTATCGGTCATCTCTGTCTGCCTGGCTCGATCAATTCACGGCGGGTGGGGCGGCGCGCGGCGTCGTTGCCGCGGCGCTCGGGCTGCCCGGCTGGCGCGCCCGGAACATCGTATAGGACAGGGTGATGGTGCGCACATCGCGCGTGTTGGGGTCGCTGAGCAGGTCGGGATCGACGAAAAAGACGACCCCCATGTCCTTTGTCTCGCCCGGCTGCAAGCGCTGCTTGGTGAAGCAGAAGCACTGCAGCTTGTCGAAATAGATGCCGGCCTTGGTCGGGGTGACGTTGAAGGTGGCGGTGCCGGTCACCGGCTCGGCGCTGCGGTTGACGGCGCGGAAGAACACCTGCGTGCGCTCGCCGGGATGAACCCTGACCTCGGCCTGTTCGGGGGCGAAATCCCAGCCGAGATCGGCCGCGGTCTCGGCGTCGAAGCGCACCGTGATATAGGCGCTCGAGGCGGCGCCCGGCGCGGCGCTGGCGCGCTGCGTCGTGCCGCCGAACCCGGTCGCGGCGCAGAACAGGCGGTAGAGCGGCACCGAGGCGGCGACCAGCCCGCCCATGCCGGCGACGACGGCGAGCAGCAGGCAGGCGACCAGGCCCTTTTTCATCTCAGCCGCCCCCGATGCGGACGATGGCGAGGCCGTAGAACAGCGCCACCAGCCCGAGCAGCACCCACAAGAGGGCGCGATTGCGGGCGCGGATCGTGCGCTGGCGCTGCTGCGGCGGGTCGAGCGGCATGACCAGCGCCATCACCAGCCGCCGGTACCGTGGTCGACCAGGACCAGGCAGAAGATCAGCGCCAGATAGGCGAGCGAGAAGTGGAACATCTGGCGCGCGCTCTTGTCGCCGGGATCGCGCCACACCTTGACCGCCGCCGCGGTGAAAGCCAGGCTCAGCGCCAAGGCCGCGGCGGCGTAGAGCGGCCCGGCCAGCCCGAGCAGGAACGGCGCCAGCGTCGCCGGCCACAGCACCAGGGTATAGAGCAGCATCTGCCGCTTGGTCTCGCGCGCCCCGGCGACGACCGGCAGCATCGGCACCCCGGCGGCGGCGTAGTCGCCCGAGCGGTAGAGCGACAGCGCCCAGAAATGCGGCGGCGTCCAGAAGAAGATGATCGCGAACAGCGCCGCCGCGCCCCAGCCGACATCGCCGGTCGCCGCGGCCCAGCCGATCATCGGCGGAAACGCGCCGGCGGCGCCGCCGATGACGATGTTCTGCGGGGTGCGCCGCTTCAGCCAGACGGTGTAGACGAAGACGTAGAAGGCGATCGTCAGCGCCAGCAGCGCCGCCGCCGCCCAGTTGACCGCCAGCCCCATGATCGCCACCGAGCCGACCGCCAGCACCGCGCCGAAGCCGAGCGCCTCGCCCGGCGCCATCCGCCCCGCCGGCAGCGGCCGCGTCCGCGTCCGCGCCATCACCGCGTCGATGTCGCGGTCGTACCACATGTTGATGGCGCCCGAGGCGCCGGCGCCGATGGCGATGCACAAGACCGCGACCGCGGCGAGGAACGGATGGATGTGGCCGGGCGCCACCGCCAGCCCGACAAAGCCGGTGAACACCACCAGCGACATCACCCGCGGCTTCAGGATCTGGATGTAGTCCTGGACCGAGGCGGCCGGGGCCGTCGTCTGTGCCGCGGAGAGTTCGCTCACCGGCCTCGCGCCTTTAGTGACCCGAGCCGGTGATCACCGGCAGCTCGTCGTAGCTGTGGAACGGCGGCGGCGACGGCAGGTGCCATTCCAGCGTCGTCGCCCCTTCGCCCCAGTAATTCTCGCCGACCTTGCGCCCGGCCAGGAGCGTGTGCAGCACAACGAAGACGAACCACACCGTCGAGGCGGCCGAGATGTAGGCGCCGATCGAGGCGATCGCGTTCCACCCGGCAAAGGCGTCGGGATAGTCGGCGATGCGCCGCGGCATCCCGGCCAGCCCGAGGAAATGCATCGGGAAGAAGGTCAGGTTGACGCCGATGAAGGTGGTCCAGAAATGGATCTTGCCGAAGGTCTCGTTGTAGGTCCGCCCCGACATCTTGCCGATCCAGTAATAGAACCCGCCGAACAGCGCGAACACCGCCCCGAGCGACAGCACGTAGTGGAAGTGGGCGACGACGTAATAGGTGTTGTGCAGCGCGAAATCGACCCCGGCATTGGCCAGCACCACGCCGGTGACGCCGCCGACGGTGAACAGGAAGATGAAGCCGATCGCCCACAGCATCGGCGTCTTGAAGTCGATCGAGCCGCCCCACATCGTCGCGATCCACGAGAAGATCTTCACCCCCGTCGGCACCGCGATGACCATCGTCGCGGCGGTGAAATAGGCGCGGGTATCGACCGAGATGCCGGTCGTGAACATGTGGTGCGCCCAGACGATGAAGCCGACGCCGCCGATCGCCACCATCGCATAGGCCATGCCGAGATAGCCGAACACCGGCTTCTTCGAGAAGGTCGAGACGATCTGCGAGATCATCCCGAACCCCGGCAGGATCAGGATGTAGACCTCGGGATGGCCGAAGAACCAGAACAGGTGCAGGAACAGGAGCGGGTCGCCGCCGCCCGCCGGGTCGAAGAAGGTGGTGCCGAAATTGCGGTCGGTCAGCAGCATCGTGATCGCGCCGGCGAGCACCGGCAGCGACAGCAGCAAGAGGAAGGCGGTGACGAGGATCGACCACACGAACAGCGGCATGCGGTGCAGCGTCATGCCCGGCGCGCGCATGTTGAAGATCGTCGTGATGAAGTTGATGGCGCCCATGATCGACGAAGCGCCGGCGAGATGCAGCGCGAAGATCACCATGTCGACCGAGGGGCCGGGATGGCCGTAGGGCTCGGCCGTCGACAGCGGCGGATACAGCGTCCAGCCGACCCCGGCACCGCCGTGCACCGCGTTGTTGACCCCCGAGCCGGTGCCGACCAGGGTCGAGCCCAGCAGCAGGATGAACGACGGCACCAGCAGCCAGAAGCTGATGTTGTTCATCCGCGGGAAGGCCATGTCCGGCGCGCCGATCATCAGCGGCACGAACCAGTTGCCGAACCCGCCGATCATCGCCGGCATGACCATGAAGAAGATCATGATCAGCCCGTGCGCGGTGATGATGACGTTGTAGAGCTGGTGGTCGGCGAGAAACTCGTTGCCGGGATGCGACAGCTGGATGCGCATCAGCACCGAGAACAGGCCGCCGATCAGCCCGCCGATGATGGCGAAGATGATGTAGAGCGTGCCGATGTCCTTGTGGTTGGTCGAGCAGAACCAGCGCACGAAGAACCCCGGCCGGTGGTCATGGACGCCATGCCCGTCGGCGGTCGCGGCATCATGCCCGTAGCTCATCTGTGACCTCTTCGCTGTCAGTTGCCGGCGGCGGCAAGCGCCGTCTCGGGAGCGGCCGGCGGCGCGGCGCCGGGGATGGCGGCGTATTTCTTCTTGGCCTCGGCCGCCCATTTCTCGAAATCGGCTTTTGAGACCGCCTTGACCTCGATCGGCATGAAGGCGTGGTTGACGCCGCAGATCTGGTTGCACTCGCCGTAATAGGTGCCCTCGTGCAGCACGTTGAACCAGGCCTCGTTGAGGCGGCCGACGACGGCGTATTCCTGCACCCCGAAGGACGGGATGAACCAGCTATGGATGACGTCGGTGCCGGTGACCTGGACGCGGATATTGGTGTTGACCGGCACCACCAGCGGGTTGTCGACGTCGAGCAGCCGCTTCTGCCCCGGCTTCAGGTCCTTGTCCGGGATGACGTTGCTGTCGAAGGTGAAGCCGCCCTTGTCGGGATAGGCGTAGGACCAGTACCACTGGTGCGCGGTGACCTTGATCGTCATCGCCTCGGGCGGCACCGTGTTCATGTAATACATCAGCTTGAACGACGGGATCGCGATGGTGACGAGGATCAGCACCGGGATCACCGTCCACAGAATCTCGACCAGCGCGTTGTGCGAGGTCCGCGTCGGCACCGGGTGGCGCTTGGCGCTGAAGCGCACGATGACGTAGAGCAGCAGGCCGAGCACGAAGGCCGAGATCAGGAAGATGATGACGAGCAGCTCGTCGTTGAACGCGTGCATGCGCTCGCTGACCGGCGTCGCCGGCGGCTGGAAGCCCAGCTGCCACGGCTCCGGCTCGGCCGCCGCCGCGGTCGCGACGAGCCCCGCGAACGCGGCCAGCCCCGCCGCCAGTCTCGTCATCGCTGTGGTCAACCGCACCATGTCCTTGCTGCCCCCTCTCCGGCAGGGATGCCCTTGCCGCGAGGAAATTTCGCCTGGCCGGGCCCGGCGCACGATACCCGCAGCGACGCCGGGGAACAACTGGCTGAGGTCGTTGCGGCAAGCCGCCGCACGGTTGCAAAGGCAGCCGATTCCGCCGGCCCCGGCGCGGCCCGGCGATGCCGCCTTTCGCCGCGCCGCGGCCCGGCCCATATTGGAAGCACGCAGCAGCGTGGGAGGCTTCGATGACCAATCTCGCCGTGACCGACGACCTGTTCTTCGCCCGCACCGGCATGGACCCGGCGCGCGTCGAGCGGCTGGTCGGCGAGGCCCTTCTCGGCATGGACGACGGCGAATTGTTCCTCGAATACAGCCAGTCGGAGAGCGTCGCGCTCGACGACGGGCGAATCAAGAGCGCCGCCTTCGACACGACACAGGGCTTCGGCCTGCGCGCGATCGCCGGCGAGGCCGCCGGTTATGCCCACGCCACCGAATTGTCCGAGGCGGCAATCCGCCGCGCCGGCGCGGCGGTGCGCGCCGTCGCCGCCGGCCATTCCGGCACCCTCGCCGCCCCGCCCTCCGGCACCAACCGCGCCCTCTATACCGAGTTGAACCCGCTCGCCGCGGTCGATCTCGCGGCCAAGGCCAGGCTGCTCGCCGAGATCGACGAATATGCCCGCAGCCGCGACCCGCGGGTGCGCCAGGTCATGGCCTCGCTCGCCGGGGTGTGGCAGGCGGTGCAGATCGTCCGCCCCGACGGCAGCCGCGTCGCCGATGTCCGCCCGCTGGTGCGGCTCAACGTCGCCGTCGTCGTCGGCGAGGGCGACCGCATGGAGACCGGCTCCTACGGCGCCGGCGGGCGGCTTGCCTACGAGCGCTATCTCGATCCGGCGCAGTGGCGCCGCCAGGTCGACGAGGCGCTGCGCCAGGCGCTCGTCAATCTCGGCTCGGTGCCCGCCCCGGCCGGCGAGATGACCGTCGTGCTCGGCCCCGGCTGGCCCGGGGTCATGCTGCACGAGGCGGTCGGCCACGGCCTCGAAGGCGATTTCAACCGCAAGAAGACCTCGGCCTTTTCCGGCCTCGTCGGCGAGCGCGTCGCCGCGCCCGGCGTCACCGTCGTCGATGACGGCACGATCCCCGACCGGCGCGGCTCTCTGACCATCGACGACGAGGGCACGCCCAGCGCCTACAACGTGCTGATCGAGGACGGCATCCTCAAAGGCTATATGCACGACCGGCTCAACGCCCGGCTGCTCGGCGCCCGGCCCACCGGCAACGGCCGCCGCGAGAGCTTCGCCCATGCCCCGCTGCCGCGCATGACCAACACCTACATGCTGGCCGGCACGGAAGACCCGCAGGCGATCATCGCCTCCGTCAAGCGCGGCCTCTACGCGGTCAATTTCGGCGGCGGCAGCGTCGACATCACCTCGGGCAAGTTCGTCTTCTCCGCCTCCGAGGCCTATCTGATCGAGGACGGCCGGATCGGCCCCGCGGTCAAGGGCGCGACCCTGATCGGCAACGGCCCCGACGCGCTGACCAAGATCACGATGATCGGCAACGATCTCGCCCTCGACGACGGGGTCGGCACCTGCGGCAAGGACGGCCAGGGCGTGCCGGTCGGCGTCGGCCAGCCGACCGTGCGCATGGACGGGCTGACCGTCGGCGGCACCGCTGCATGAGGATGGCGGCGGCGGCCGTCGCCGCGCTGCTGCTCCGGTTCGCTCCGGCCGCCGCCTGCACCCTCGACGACGCCGCCTCGAGCCGCTGGTCGATCGTCCGCGAGCACGGCGTCGCCTGGCTCAAGACGCCGTGCGGCGAGCGCTTCTATAGCCTCGGCGTCAATGCCCTCGACGGCGGCTATCCGCAGCGCGAGAGCGGCGGCAAGGTCTATTATTCCTGGCATGCCTTCGCGCCGAGCCTCGACGCCTGGATCGTGGCCGCCCGCCGCCGCCTCCTCGCCTGGGGCTTCAACAGCGCCGGCGGCTGGTCGCTGCCGCCGCAGCGGCTGCGCCTGCCGACGATCATCGACCTCGAGCTCGGCCGCCGCGCCAAGTTTCACTGGTTCGACCCGTTCGCGCCGGAGACCGCGGCGCGGATGATGGCGGTGGCGCGCGAGGCGGTCGCGCCCTATCGCGGCTCGCCCTACCGCATCGGCTATTTCTCCGACAACGAGGTCGGCTGGTGGGCCGGCGCGCTGTTCGTCTACTACTCGACGCGGCCCGCCGCCTCGGCGACCAAGCAGGCCTGGGTGGCGCTGCTGCGCCGGCATTACGGCGACGACTGGCGCCGCTTCGCCGCCGATTTCGCGCCGCCGCCGGGGGTCGCCTCGTGGTCCGACCTGCTTGCCGCGCGCGCGATGACGCATCTGCGCCCGGGCGGCCACGGCATCGCCGCGGTGCGCGAATGGACCGGCCTCGTCGCCGCGCTCTATTACCGGCTGTCGGCCGCGGCGATCCGAGCCGCCGACCCCGACGCGCTCTATTTCGGCGACCGCCTGCCGATCTACTACGACCCGGCGGCGGTCCGCGCCGAGGCGCCCTATGTCGATGCGATCGCCACCAACTACAACGTCGATGCCGGCGACGGCTGGATCGCGCGCTACTATTTCGACGGGCTGCGGCGGCTGTCCGGCGGCAAGCCGGTGCTGGTCTCGGAGTGGTTTTTCGCGGCGCGGCAGAACCGCACCGGCAACCGCAACAACGGCCACCTGATGACCGTCGACACCCAGGAGGAGCGCGCCCGCGGCGCCGCCGCGGCGACGGTGAACTTCGCCGCCCTGCCCGACCTGCTCGGCAGTCACTGGTTCCAGTATTACGACCATCCGAAAGGCGGGCGGCCCGACGGCGAGGACTACGATTTCGGCCTCGTCGACGTCAACGACGAGCCGTACCGCCGGTTGACCGCGGCGCTGACCGCGGCCAACCGCGCCGCCGCGGCGCGCCACGACGCGGCGCGCGAGCCGGAGGCGGCGGCGCCGCAGGCGGTGCCGCATGCCCGCATCGCGCTGTCCGACCGCTCGCTCAGCGCCTGGCCGAAGCCGGCCAGCCTGCTGCCGCCGCTGAAGCCGTCGCCGGGCGCGGTCGATTTCGGCGAGGTCTACCTGTCGTGGAGCGAGAACGGCCTCGCGGTCGCGACCGTCGGGCAGGACTATTTCGACCTCGACCTCTTGGCCTACGGCGAGTCGTTCCCGCTCGGCGAATCCTACCGGCTCGAACTGGGCGTCGATGCCGGCGCCGGGCCGCGCCGCTTCACCCTGTTCTTCATCCCCGGGCGCGGCGACCGCCCGGACCACCAGTCGATGACGACGCGGCTGTGCCGCGGCGCCGCCGCCGCGGCATTGCGCGACGGCTGCACCGCGCCCGCCGGGGTCGAGGCGGTGTATTTCGGCGCCGATCAGCCCCGCGTCACCGCCGAGATGCTGATCCCGTGGGCGGCGCTCGGCGTCGCCCCGCCGGGCCCCGGCGCCGACCTCTCGGTCGAGGCGGCGATGACCTCATGGCACCGCGAGCGCTGGATGTCCTCCTCGGGCCGGCCGCCCGAAGCCGCCCTCGCCGATCCCGCCGGCTGGCTGCACCTCAAGCTCGGCGACGGCGCGAGCTGAGTGGCGCTCCCGCGCCGCCGGCGCCGTCGTTGCGAGGCGACGCGGCTCAGTACGAATACTCGTCGTAGATGCGGTCGAGGTCGCCGCCCCAGCGGGTCTCGTAGTCTTCGAGCAGTTCGAGCGCCGGGGTGCGGCCCGAGCCGGCGATGACGAACAGGGTTTCGAGAAAGTGCGATTCGTCGTCGCCGGCGGCGTCGCGCCGCGCCCGCCGGCGCAGCCCGCCATAGGCGAGGTCGAGCACGTTGAGCGCCACGTCGCGCAACGTGCCGCCGCGGAACGGCGTCGCCAGCCCCTGGCGCGGCACCGCGTGGCGCATCGCCTCGCGCTCCTCGGCGGTCCAGTCGGCGACCAGCGCCGCCGCCCCGTCGAGCGCCCCCTGGTCGTAGAGGATGCCGATCCACAGCGCCGCCAGCGCGCACAGCCGGCGCCACGGCCCGCCGTCGGCGCCGCGCATCTCGAGATAGGTCTTCAGCCGCACCTCGGGGAACGCCGTCGTCATGTGGTCGGCCCAGTCGCCGAGCCGCGGCAACTCGCCCGGCAGCGCCGGCAGCCTGCCTTGCATGAAATCGCGGAACGACTGGCCCGAGGCGTCGATGTAGCGGCCGTCGCGGTAGACGAAATACATCGGCACGTCGAGCAGGTAGTCGACGTAGCGCTCGAAGCCGAAGCCGGGCTCGAAGACGAACGGCAGGGTGCCGCAGCGGGCCGGGTCGGTGTCGGTCCACACCATGCTGCGATAGCTCTGGTAGCCCGACGGCTTGCCTTCGACGAACGGCGAATTGGCGAACAGCGCCACCGCCACCGGCTGCAGCGCCAGGCTGACGCGGAACTTCGCCACCATGTCGGCTTCCGAGCCGTAGTCGAGATTGGTCTGCACCGTACAGGTGCGCAGCATCATGTCGAGCCCGTGGCCGCCGACCTTGGGCATGTAGTCGCGCATGATCCGGTAGCGGCCTTTCGGCATCCAGCCGATCTCCTCGCGCCGCGACTTCGGGTCGAAACCGAGCCCGATCATGCCGAGCCCCAGCTCGTCGCAGACCTCGCGCACCTGGCGCAGGTGCTCGTGCACCTCGTCGCAGGTCTGGTGCACGGTCTCCAGCGGCGCTCCGCTCAGTTCGAACTGGCCGCCCGGCTCCAGCGTGATCGAACAGCGCTCGTCGTTTTCGAGGGCGATGACGTTGTTCTCCTCGAACACCGGGCGCCAGCCGAAGCGGGTCATCCGGTTGAGCAGTTCGCCGATGCCGTCCGGCCCCTCGTAGGGCACCCGGCGGCGGTCCGAGCGGCGGAACACGAACTTTTCGTGCTCGGTGCCGCAGCGCCATGCCGCGGGCGGCTTCGAACCCGATGCGTGAAACTCGACAAGCTGGCGCTTGTCGGTGATCGGGGTTGCGAACGCGCCTGACGATGCAGCCATGCGATGGTCAACTCCACGACGCGGGGCGGGCGGCGCGCGCCAGCCGATGCCGTCGCGTCAACCCGAGCGGACGCGGCGCCAATCGCCGGCAATGGCCTGAAACACCGCCAAGGCGGCAACTGCGGCTGTCTCGGCGCGCAGCACCCTCGGGCCGAGCCCGATGCGGGTAACAAAGGCAAGTTTGCCGAGAGCGTCAAGCTCCGTTTCGGTAAAGCCGCCCTCCGGCCCGACCAGCAGCGCCGCCGGACCCGGCGCCCGGCCGGCCAGCGCCAGGGTTGCCGGCACGCCGCCGCCGCTCTCGTCGCAGACGAAGACCGCGCGCGCCGCGTCCCATTCCGCAAGCACCCGGTCGAGCCGCGCCGCGGCGCGGATTTCGGGCGGTTCGAGCCGCCCGCTCTGCTCCGCCGCGGCGACCGCCTGGGCGGCGAGCCGCTCGCCGTTGAGCCGCTGCGCCTCGGTGCGCGCGGTCCACACCGGAACCAGGACGGCAACGCCGAGCTCGGTCGCCTTCTCGACCAGCCAGTCGAGCCGGGCCCGCTTGATCGGCGCGAACAGCAGCCACAGATCGCCCTCGGGCTCCGGCGCGCGGCGCCGCGCCAGCACCGCGAGGCTGGCGCCGCGCCGGCCGAATTCGGCGATCTCGCAGAGGAACTCGCCGTCGCGGCCGTTGAACGCGGCGATGCGGGCGCCGGGGGCGAGGCGCAGCACGTGGCGCAGCCGGTGCGCCTGGCCGTCGCCGAGCGCGGCGACGCCGCCCTCGGCGAGCCGGTCGGCGAGGTAAAGCCGGGTGGCCGGGCGCTCGTCCATGCCTGTAAGATTAGCCGATGAGCGAGGCGAGCGGGAAAATGCGCGGCGCCGACCCGACCGACATCCATGCCGGCGACTGGGTCGACCGCTGGCTGCCGCGCGCCGCCGAGCCCTATGCCCGGCTCGCCCGGCTCGACCGCCCGATCGGCACCTGGCTGCTGCTGTTTCCGGCGTGGTGGGGCATCGCGCTCGCCGCGCCGCGCTGGCCCGACCCGGTGCTCCTCGCCCTGTTCGCGCTCGGCGCGGTGGCGATGCGCGGCGCCGGCTGCACCCTCAACGACATCGCCGACCGCGACTATGACGGGCGGGTCGCGCGCACCCGCATGCGGCCGCTGCCGAGCGGCCGGGTCACGGTCCGCCAGGCGCTCGTGTTCATGGCGGCGCAGGCGGCGCTCGGCGCGGCGATCCTGTTCAGCCTCAACCGGCTCAGCATCCTCCTCGGCCTCGCGGTGATCGTCCTGATCGCGACCTATCCGCTGATGAAGCGGGTCACCTACTGGCCGCAATTCTTCCTCGGCCTCAACTTCAACTGGGGGGCGCTGATCGGCTGGACCGCCGCCGCCGGCTCCCTCGGCCGGCCGGCGGTGCTGCTCTATCTCGGCGGGATTCTGTGGACGCTCGGCTACGACACGATCTACGCCCACCAGGACAAGGAGGACGACGCCCGCATCGGCGTCAAATCCTCGGCCCTGTTCCTCGGCGAGCGGCGCACCCGCCCGTTTCTGTATGCGGTCTATGCCGGCGCCGTGCTGCTGTGGGCGGCGGCCGGGGCGGATGCCGGGCTCGGCCTCGCCTTCTGGCCCGGGCTCGCCGCGGCGGCGGTGCAGCTTGCCTGGCAGGCGCGCCGGGTCGCGCTCGGCGATCCCGCCGACTGCCTGGCGAAATTCCGCGCCAACCGCTGGACCGGCTGGCTCGTCCTCGCCGGGATCGTCGCCGGCCATGTCGTCAGATAGCGACCCGGCGGCCTTTATCCGCGCCAATACCGCGGTCGCGGCGCCGCCGCTGCTGCCGGAGATCCGCCTGCATCTCGCCGGCGAGGTGACGCCGTTGTGGCAGGCGACCGAGGCGAGCTTGGCGCGGAGCGGCCTGCCGCCGCCGTTCTGGGCCTTTGCCTGGGCCGGCGGCCAGGCCCTGGCGCGCTACCTGCTCGACCATCGCGACACGGTGGCCGGCAAGGCGGTGCTCGATTTCGGCGCCGGCTCGGGCGTGGTCGCCATCGCCGCGGCGCTGGCCGGCGCGGCCCGGGTCGCCGCCGCCGAGATCGACCCGTTCGCCGCCGCGGCGATCGCCGCCAACGCCGCGCTCAACGGCGTTTCGGTCGCGGTCGTCGCCGCCGACCCGCTCGCCGGCCCGGTTCCCGCCGCCGCCGTCGTCGCCGCCGCCGATGTCTGCTACGAGCAGCCGATGGCCGGCCGGGTCGAGGCCTGGCTGCGCCGCTGCGCCGCCGCGGGGCGCCTCGTCCTGCTCGCCGATCCCGGCCGCGCCTACGCGCCGCGCGACGGCCTCGTCGAATGCGCCCGCTATCTCGTCCCGACCAGCCGCGAGCTCGAGGACCGCGAGGCGCGCGACACCGCGGTGTGGCGGGTGCTGCCCGGGGCGGCTACCCCTGCTTCAGCCCGCGCAACGCCGCGGCGACCTCGCGCAGGGCGCGGTCGGGGGTCTTGTCGCGGCGCATGACCAGGCCGATGCGGCGGTGCAGCGGCGGGGTCAGCGGGCGGATGGTCATGCCCCCGGCTTCCTCGTCGCCGCCGACCGCGAGGCGCGGCAGCAGCCCGCAGCCGAGCCCGGCCGAGACCAGCGGCTTGATCGCCTCGATGCTGCCCAGCTCCATGACCGGCTTCAGGCTGACCCCGGCGCGGCGGAACCACCCGTCGATGACCCGGCGGGCGCTGCCGCCCGGCTCGTAGGCGACCACCGGCAGGCCCGCCAGCGCCGCCGCGGTGACCTGGCGCGGCGGCGCGATCCCGGGCGGGAACAGCGCGACGATCTCGTCCTCGACGAGCGGCTCGGCGGCGAACATGCGGCCCGGCGCCGGCAGCGTCACCAGCGCGAGGTCGAGCGCGTTGTCGGCGAGCGCGCGCAGGATGTCGGGCGAGTTGCCGGTGCGCACCGTCAGGTCGAGCGCCGGGTATTGCCGGCGCAGCCCGCGCAATACCGGCGGCAGCAGATAGATGCAGGCGGTGGCGCCGGTGCCAAGCCGCACCGGGCCGGCGATCTCGCGCGCATAGGCGCCGACCGCGCCGCAGGCGGCGGCGACCGCCTCGTCGATGCGGGCGATATGCGGCAGCAATTCGCGCCCCGCCGCGGTCGGCCGGGTGCGCCGCCCGACCCGCTCCAGCAGGCGCAGGCCGAGCCGCCGCTCGAGCTGGCGGATCTGGAAGCTGACCGCCGGCTGGGTCAGGTTGAGCCGCTCCGCCGCGGCCGAGAACCCGCCCTCTTCGACGACCGCGGCAAAGGCGGCGAGGTGATCGAGGTTGAGGCCGCGCATGGCCAAAATCTCCTTATGCTCGGCATAACCAGAATAAGCTTTTTTGATGCGAGGCGGCGCGCGATGCTGTCGCGGCGATGCGCAGCCGCACGACGATCGTCGCCGCCCTCGGCTCGACCCAGACACTGGCCTGGGCGTCGAGCTATTACCTGCCGGCGATCCTCGGCGCGCCGATCGCCGCCGGGCTCGGCCTGCCGCAGAGCGTGTTCTTCGGCATCTTTTCGCTGTCGCTGCTGCTGTCGGGCGTGCTCGGTCCGACGGTCGGGCGGATGATCGACCGGCGCGGCGGGCGCGAGGTGCTCGCCGCCTCGAACCTGGTGCTCGCCGCCGGCCTCGTCCTGCTGGCGCTGGCCCAGGGCATCGCCGGGCTGGCGGTCGCCTGGCTGTTCCTGTCGCTGGCGATCGCGATGGGGCTGTACGATTCGGCCTTTGCCGCGCTGACCGCGATCTACGGCCGCCAGGCGCGCGGGCCGATCACCGGCATCACCCTGATCGCCGGCTTTGCCAGCACCATCGGCTGGCCCGCCTCGGCCTGGTTCGCGCACAGCTTCGGCTGGCGCGAGGCCTGCCTGATCTGGGCGGCGATCAACCTGTTCGTCGCGCTGCCGCTCAACTGGTTCGTCATCCCGCGCGGGCGCTACGAGCCGCCGCCGGCCGAGATCGCGGCGCGCACCGCCGCCGGCGAGGCGCCGCGCGGGGCGATGCCGATCCTCGCCTTCTTCTTTTCCGCCGCCTGGTTCGTCACCGGCGCGATGGCGGCGCACCTGCCGCGCCTGTTGCAGGCCGCCGGCGCCGACGAGACCGCGGCGATCGCCGCCGCCGCGCTGGTCGGCCCGGCCCAGGTCGCGGCGCGGCTCGTCGAGTTCGGGCTGATGCGCACTGTCCACCCGGTGATCTCGGCCCGCCTCGCCGCCGCCGCGCACCCGCTCGGCGCCGCCTGCCTCGCCGCCTTCGGCGCCCCCGCCGCGCTCGCCTTCGCGGTATTGCACGGCGCCGGCAACGGCCTGATCACGATCGCCAAGGGCACGCTGCCGCTGGCGATTTTCGGGCCGGAGGGTTACGGGCTCAGAAGCGGCGTGCTGTCCGCTCCGGCGCGGGTCACCCAGGCCGCCGGGCCGTTCCTGTTCGGCCTCCTGCTCGACCGCTACGGCGCCGGCGCGGTGCTGGTTTCGGGGGGCCTGAGCCTGGCCGCCTGCGCCTCCCTGTTGCTGCTGCGCGCCCGCGCTCGCCAAGAGGCCGCGCGCGCCCTATAAGCGGCGGCATGCCCTATGCCAGCCTGCGCGACTTCATCGCCCGGCTCGAGGCCGCCGGGCGCCTCGTGCGCGTCACCGCGCCGGTCTCGCCGGTGCTGGAGATGACCGAGATCCAGACCCGCCTGCTCGCCGAGCAGGGGCCGGCGGTGTTGTTCGAGAATGTCGTCGGCCCCGCCGGCAGATATCCGATGCCGGTGCTGGTCAACCTGTTCGGCACGGTCGAGCGGGTCGCCTGGGGCGTGGACCGCGAGCCGGGCCGGCTGCGCGAGCTGGGCGAGACCCTGGCCTTTCTCAAGCAGCCCGAGCCGCCCGGCGGCTGGCGCGAGGCGCTCGACATGCTGCCGCTGTTGAAGACCGCGCTGGCGATGCGGCCGCGCCGGGTCGGGGCCGCGCCGTGCCAGGAGGTGGTGCTCGAAGGCGCCGATATCGACCTCGCCCGGCTCCCGGTCCAGACCTGCTGGCCGGGCGAGCCGGCGCCGCTGATCACCTGGCCGCTGGTCGTCACCAGGGGCCCCGGCACCGCCCGGGAGGACGCCTTCAACCTCGGCATCTACCGGCTTCAGGTCACCGGCCGCGACACCACCCTGATGCGCTGGCTGCGGCACCGCGGCGGGGCGCAGCATCACCGCCGCTGGAAGGCGGCGCGCCCCGAGCCGCTGCCCGCCGCCGCCGTCATCGGCGCCGACCCGGCGACGATCGTCGCGGCGGTGACGCCGGTGCCCGACAATCTCTCGGAATACCAGTTCGCCGGCCTGCTGCGCGGCCGGCGGCTCGACCTTGTCGATTGCCGCACGGTGCCGCTCAAGGTCCCGGCCGAGGCCGAAATCGTGCTCGAAGGCCACGTCATGCTCGACGAGGACGGCGAGGAAGGCCCGTACGGCGACCACACCGGCTATTACAACGCGGTCGAGAAATTCCCGGTGTTCCGCCTGTCGGCGATGACGATGCGGCGCGACCCGATCTATCTGTCGACCTTCACCGGCCGCCCGCCGGACGAGCCGTCGGTGCTCGGCGAGGCGCTGAACGAGGTGTTCGTCCCGCTGCTGCAGCAGCAATTCCCCGAGATCGCCGATTTCTGGCTGCCGCCCGAGGGCTGCTCCTACCGCATCGCGGTGGTGGCGATCCGCAAGACCTATCCCGGCCAGGCGCGCCGCGTGATGATGGGCGTGTGGTCGTTTCTGCGCCAGTTCATGTACACCAAGGTCGTCATCGTCGTGGACGACGACATCGACGCGCGCGACTGGAAGGACGTGATGTGGGCGCTCGCCACCCGCATGGACCCGGTGCGCGACACCCTGCTCGTCGACCGCACGCCGATCGACTATCTCGATTTCGCCTCGCCGGCCTCGGGGCTCGGCGGCAAGCTCGGCCTCGACGCCACGACCAAGCTGCCGCCCGAGACCGCGCGCGAGTGGGGCCGGCCGATCCGCATGAGCGACGAGGTGATCGACGCGGTCACCCGCAAATGGCCGAGCCTCGGTCTTCCCGGCAGCGGCCGGCCGATCTGGAAATAGGCCCGCCGCGGCCGGTCAGATCGCCAGATAGCCGCCGTCCACCGTCACCGTGCTGCCGGTGACCCAGCGCGCCTCGTCGCCGGCGAGAAACAGCACCGCGCCGGCGAGATCGTCCGGCCGGCCGAGCCGGCCGAGCGGGATCAGCGCCTCGGTCGCGCGCCGCGCCGCGGGGTCCTCGTAGCTTGCCCGCGTCAGCCCGGTCAGCGTCGGGCCGGGAGCGATCGCATTGACGCGGATGCCGTGCCGCGCCAGGTCGACCGCCATCGCCTGGGTCAGCGACCGCGCCCCGCCCTTCGAGGCGACGTAGGCGGCGCGTTCGGGGCGCGCCACCTCGGCGAGCTGCGAGGTCACGTTGATGATGCTGCCGCCGCCGCCCTGCCGGACCATCTGCCGGGCCGCCGCCTGCCCGACGTGGAACATGCCGGTGAGGTTGACCGCGATGATCCGCTCCCAGGTCTCGGCATCGAGGTCGAGGAAATCGAGCCGGTGCGAAATCCCCGCCGATTCGAGCACGATGTCGAGCCGGCCGAATTCGCGCACGACGGCGGCGATCGCGGCATCGACCGCGGCGCGGTCGCGCACGTCGAGCGCCGCCGCCGCGGCCCGGCCGCCGCCGGCGCGGATGCGGGCGGCCGTCGCCTCGGCCGCCGCGCCGTCGCGGTCGGTGCAGAACACCGCCGCTCCCTCGCGCGCCAGCGCCTCGGCCCCGGCGCCGCCGATGCCCCCGCCCGCGCCCGTGACCAGCGCCGCCTTGCCCGCCACCCGGTCCATCGGGGCCTCCCGTTACGCCGCGGCGGCGAGCCGCGCCGCGTCGAATTTGTAGACGCGCGCGGTGTTGCCGCCGACGATCTTGGCCTGTTCGTCCTCCGGCACCCCCGCCAGAATCTGCGCGAGGATTTTGCGCGATTGCGGGAATGTCGATTCGCTGTGCGGGTAGTCCGAGCCCCACATCATGTTGTCCACGCCGATCACGTCGCGCAGGCGGATGCCGATCGCGTCCTCCTGGAAGCTCAGCGCCACGTTGCGGCGGAAGAAATCGCTCGGCACCATGCCGTTCTTGAAGCGGTAGAGCGCCTCGCCGTGCCGCTCGCGATAGGTGTAGTCCATCCCGGCGAGCACGTTGGGCACCCACGACAGCTCGAATTCGACGATCGCCAGGGTGAGCTTGGGATGGCGTTCGAACACCCCGGAAAAGATCATGTCGCACAGCGACAGCGCCGGATAGAACGCCTTGGTCGCGCGGCTGCTCGCGTCGCGCAGCGTGCCGGGACCGGCGCCGCGGATCTTGCCCTGGCGGCGCGTCGCCGTGTGCAGGCTCAGCGGCATGTCGAGCGCCGCGGCGGCGGCCCAGAAGTTCTCGTATTCCGGCTGGTCGTAGCGCCGCTCCTCGGCCGGGTATTCGGTGATCATTGCGCCGGCGAGGCCGAGGCGGGCGCAGCGCTCGAGCTCCCTGATCCCGTCCTCGACGTCGTCGAGGTTGATCATCGCGATGCCCTTGAGCCGGGCCGGATCGGTGCGGCAGAACTCAGCGAGCCAGCCGTTGTAGGCGCGGAAGATCGCCGACATCAGCGCCGGGTCCGCCACCTTGAAGTAGAACAGCCCCTGCGAGGGGTAGAGGACCTCGCCGGCCACCCCGTCGAGCGCCATGTCCTTGAGGTGCTGCTCGGGGTCGTAGCCGCCGCGCGGCACGTCTTCGAAGCGGCCCTGGGCGGAGATCGTCTCGGGCGCCTCGAAGCGCGCGCCGGCATTCGAGATCAACCCGATCCCGGAGAGCACCTGGTCGGCCTCGACGACGACGTGGTCGCCGCCGTCGATGCGCACGATGCGCGGCGCGCGGTCGCGGAACGCCGCGTCGATGCGGGTCTGCCACAGATCGGGCGGTTCGAACACGTGGGAGTCGGAGGAGAGAACCAGGGCCGGCACCGGCGTCTCCTTTCTCGCTTGTCGCCGTCTTGCGCTGCCCGAAGAATGGCGCGGCGGCGCGTGCCGCGCAATTCGCTCCGGGGGGAAACGTCGCGTGCTCGGTGTTCTCTATGCCGCCCTCGGCGCGTTCACCTTCGCGCTCAACAACGTCGCGATGCGCCGCGGGGTGGTGACGGGCAGCGTGCTGCAGGGCATGGCGATGACCGTGCCGATCGGCGGCCTGTCCTTTCTGGCGCTGACCGTCGCCTTCGGCGAGCTCGGCCAGCTCGCGGCGATCCCGGCGGCGGCGGCGGCCTGGCTGGCGGGCCAGGGCGTCGTGCATTTCGTCTTCGGCCGCTACTGCAACTACAAGTCCAACCAGCTGATGGGCGTCAACCTCGCCGCCCCGGTCGTCCAGCTTCAGGTGCCCTTCGCCATGCTGATGGCGGTGGCGGCCTTGCACGAGCGCTTCACCGTGCTCCAGGGCATCGGCTCGGCGCTGATGCTGGGCGGCTCCTTTGTCACCCAGAGCCGCGCCGGTCCGGGCGGCAGGGCGGCGGCGTCCGCCGCGCCGGGCTTCCGGCCGCAGGTCTTCGCCGGCTATCTGTTCGCCCTCGGCGCGGCGGTCTGTTACGGCAGCTCGCCGCTGATGGCCCGCCAGGCGTTTCTGAACGCGCCGGGCGCCGGCAGCGCGGCGGCGGGCTGCTTTGCCTATGCCGCGGCGACGCTGTTCTTCTCGCTGGTCCTGCTCAAGCCGGGCGCCTGGGCCGATGTCAGGGGGATGCGGCGGGCCAACGTGCCGTGGTTTCTCGCCTCGGCGGTGCTGGTCGCGGTCTCCCAGGCCTTCGTCTACGCCTCGCTTGCGGTCGCCCCGCTGATGGTGGTGACGCCGATCCTTCAGCTTTCGCTCGTCTTCCGGCTGTTCCTGTCGCAGTGCATCAACCGCGACTACGAGGTGATGAACGCCGCCGTCATCGTCGGCGCCTTGACCGCGGTACTGGGGTCGATCCTCGTCGCCCTCGACAGCGGCGAGCTGACCCGGCTGTTGCACCTGCCGCCGCCGCTCTCCGACATCCTGCGCTACCGCCTCGCCGGCTGACGATCGGGGCTCGAAACGCGCGGGGTTTGCGTTATCTGTGCTAACGGCGGCGAGACAACCGGGAAGTGGAAATGCGATGACCGACAGCGCCAACGACATCGACCTGCTGCACGACCTGATCGGCCGCGCGCTGCGCCAGGGGGCGGACGCCGCCGACGCGGTCCTGGTCGAAGGCACCTCGCTGTCGCATGCCCGCCGCCTCGGCAAGACCGAGAAGCTCGAACGCTCGGAGGGCCAGGACCTCGGCCTGCGCGTGTTTGTCGGCAAGCGCCAGGCGATCGTGTCGTCGAGCGACCGCTCGGCCCGCGCCCTCGCCGATCTCGTCGAGCACGCGCTGGCGATGGCGCGCGCGGTGCCGGAAGACGAATACTGCGGCATCGCCGAGCCCGGCATGGTGGCGACCGAGTGGCCGAGCCTCGACATGCTCGACCCCGAGGAGCCGAGCGCCGAATTGCTGATCGAGCGCGCCCGCGCCTGCGAGGAGGCGGCATTGGCGGTTCCCGGCATCACCAATTCCGAGGGGGCCGAGGCCGGCTGGGGCCGCACCCGCGTCGCGCTCGCCGCCTCCAACGGGTTTGCCGGCGCCTATGCCGGATCGAGCCACGGGGTCAGCGCCTCGGTCATCGGCGGCAGCGGCACCGCGATGGAGCGCGACTACGATTTCGCCAGCGCCGTCTACGCCGCCGATCTGCGCGACCCCGCCGCGGTCGGGCGCAGCGCCGGCGAGCGCGCGGTGCGCCGCCTCGGCGCCCGCAAGATGCCGACCGGCAAATTTCCGGTGGTGTTCGACCCGCGCGTCGCGCGCAGCTTTCTCGGCCATTTGCTCGGCGCCATCTCCGGCCCGTCGATCGCCCGCGGCACCAGCTTTCTCAAGGACAGCCTGAACCGGCGGATTTTTCCCGAGACGGTCACCGTCATCGACGATCCGCACCGCGCCCGCGGCCTGCGCTCCAAGCCGTTCGACGGCGAGGGCATCGCCAACCGCCGCCGCGCCATCGTCGAGCGCGGGGTGCTGACGACCTGGCTGCTGGACCTGCGCTCGGCGCGCCAGCTCGGCCTCCAGACCACCGGCCACGCCGCGCGCGGCACCTCCTCGCCGCCGGCGCCGGCCTCGACCAATGTGTGGATCGAACCCGGCGAGGTCGGCCCGGCCGAGCTGATCGCCGACATCAAGAGCGGCTTCTACGTTACCGAACTGATGGGCATGGGGGTCAACGGCGTCACCGGCGACTACAGCCGCGGCGCCGCCGGGCTGTGGATCGAGAACGGCGAGCTCGCCTATCCGGTCAGCGAGATGACCGTCGCCGGCAACCTGAAGGACATGTTCCTGCGCATGGTGATCGCCGACGACCTCGAATTCCGCACCGGCGCCGACGCCCCGACCATCCGCATCGACGACCTCACCGTCGCGGGGGCGTGATCGGGCGGGCGGCAGCCGGCGGGCGCCGGCATAATCCCGGCTCGCGGCCGCCTCGCGCAAGCCCGCCATGTCGGGGGCGCTCATTCCCGCCGCGCTTGCCAAGCCCTGCCGGCGTCTCTAACACTGCCGCGGGGACAGAATGCGCGAAGAGTCTCGCCTTGCGGAGAAGACGGCGCAGTCGTTGGCGCTGGTGCGGCGGCTGGTGCGCGACTTCATGCGCCGCCACGCGGGCAAGATCGCGCTGGCGCTCGTCTGCATGGCGGTCGCCGCCGCCAGCACCGCGGTGCGCGCCTGGCTGATGGAGCCGGTGCTCGACCGCATCTTCGTCGCCCATGACGCCTCGCTGCTGCTGCTGATCGCCGGCGCCGCGCTCGCCCTGGCGCTCGCCAAGGGGATCGCCGATTACGGCGAGAACGTGCTGATGACCCGGGTCGGGCTGCGCGTCATCGCCGATGTGCAGCGCGCCCTGTTCGCCCGGCTGATCGCCGCCGACCTCGCCTTTTTCACCGCCCATCCGAGCGGCGTGTTGATCTCGCGCTTCACCAACGACGTCGTGCTGCTGCGCAACGCCGCGGTCAACGTCCTCGCCGGGATCGGCCGCGACGCGATCACCGTCGCCTTTCTCGTCGGGCTGATGTTCTACCAGGACTGGGTGCTGGCGATCGCCGCCTTCTTCGCCTTTCCGCTGGCGATCCGCCCGATCGTCGGAATCGGCCGGCGGATGCGCCGGGTCTCGGCCAACACCCAGGCCGAGCTCGGCCAGGTGACGACGCTGCTCAACCAGAGCTTCCAGGGCGCCCGCCAGGTCAAGGCCTACGGCATGGAGGACTACGAGACGCGCCGCGCCGCCGCCCTGTTCGAGCGCGTCTTCGCCCTGGTCGACCGCGCCAACCGCACCCGCTCGCGCGCCGCGCCGCTGATCGAGGCGCTGGGCGGCGCGGCGATCGCCGTCGTCATCCTCTACGGCGGGCACCAGGTGATCGCCGGGGCGCGCACGCCGGGCGCGTTCTTTTCCTTCATCACCGCGCTGCTGCTCGCCTATCAGCCGGTCAAGAGCCTGGCCAACCTCAACGCCTCGCTGCAGGAGGGGCTGGCCGCGGCCGAGCGGGTGTTCCACGTGCTCGACATCGAGCCGACGATCCGCGACCGGCCGGGGGCGCGGCCGCTCGTCGTGTCCGCCGGCGAGGTGCGGCTCGAGCGGGTGCGCTTCGGCTACCATCCCGGGCTCGCCGCGCTCGACGACGTGTCGCTGACCGTGCCGGGCGGCGCCACCGTCGCGCTGGTCGGCCCGTCGGGCGCCGGCAAATCGACGATCCTCAACCTGATCCTGCGCTTTTACGACGTCGATGCCGGCCGCGTGACGATCGACGGCCAGGACGTGCGCGAGCTCAGCCTGGCCTCGCTGCGCGCCGCGATCGCGCTGGTGGCGCAGGAGGTCAGCCTGTTCGACGACACGGTGCGCGCCAACATCGCCTACGGCCGGCAGGACGCTCCGCTCGCCGCGATCGAGGCGGCGGCCCGGGCGGCCGGCGCCGACGAGTTCATCCGCGAGCTGCCGCAGGGCTACGACACGCTGGTCGGCGAGCACGGCATCCGCCTGTCCGGCGGCCAGCGCCAGCGCCTGACGATCGCCCGGGCGATGCTCAAGAACGCGCCGATCCTCCTGCTCGACGAGGCCACCTCCTCGCTCGACAACGAGAGCGAGCGGCAGGTGCAGGCGGCGCTGAAGGAGCTGATGCGCGGGCGCACGACGATCGTCATCGCCCACCGCCTGTCGACGATCGTCGGCGCCGATCTGATCTGCGTCCTCGACCGCGGCCGCATCGTCGATACCGGGCGCCACGCCCAGCTTCTCGCCCGCGACGGGCTCTATCGCCGGCTCTACGAGACGGAGTTCGCCGGCCAGGTCGGGGCGGCGAAAGACGCCGCCCTGCCCGGCTGAGGCCGCCGCGATGAAGCGGCGCCGCTGGCTTCGCCGGATCGGGCGCAGCGCCCGCGTGCGCCGCCTGTTGTGCTGGGCGGTGGCGCGCTATATCCGCCTCGTCTATGCCACCAACCGCTGGCGCATCGACAATGCCGAGGTGCCGCAGCGCCTGCGCGCCGCCGGCCGGGCGCTGATCTTCGCCTTCTGGCACGGGCGCATGCTGATGATCCCCACCGGCGGGCCGCGCCTCGCCCCGGTCAACATGCTGATCTCCGGCCATCGCGACGGCCGCATCATCGCCGACGCGGTGCGCTATTTCGACATCCGGACGATCACCGGCTCGACCCGCCGCGGCGGCGCCGGAGCGCTGCGGGCGATGCTGAAGCGGCTGGCCGACGGCGAATGGGTCGGCATCACCCCGGACGGGCCGCGCGGCCCGGCGATGGTCGCCTCCAGCGGCATCGTGACGATCGCGCGGCTGGCGCGGGTGCCGATCGTGCCGGTCACCTACGCGACGAGCCGCCGCCGGGTGCTCGACACCTGGGACCGCTTCTACCTGCCGCTGCCGTTCGGCCGCGGGCTGTATCTGTGGGGCGAGCCGATCGAGATCGCCGCCGACCTCGACGAGGACGGGATCGAGCGCGCCCGGCTCCTGGTCGAGACCCGGATGAACGAACTGGCGCGCGAGGCCGACCGGCGCGCCGCCGAGGCCCGGCGGTGAGCCTGCCGCGCCTCTATCGCGGCCTGACCGCGGCCGCCGCGCCGCTGGTCTCGCTCGGCCTCAGATGGCGCGAGCGCCGCGGCAAGGAAGACGGCGCGCGGCTCGGCGAGCGCTTCGGCGTCGCCGCTGCGCCGCGCCCGGCCGGGCCGCTGATGTGGATTCATGCCGCCAGCGTCGGCGAGGCCAATTCGGTGCTGGCGCTGATCGAGCGGGTGGTGCGCGAGCGCCCGGGCCTCGCCGTGCTGATCACCACCGGCACCGTCACCTCGGCGCGGCTGGTCGCGCCGCGCCTGCCGCCGCGCGCGCTGCACCATTACGTGCCGGTCGACCTGCCCGGCGCGGTGGCCCGCTTTCTCGACCACTGGCGGCCGGATTTCGCGGTCTGGGTGGAAAGCGAGCTGTGGCCCAACCTGGTGCTGGACACGGCGCGGCGCGGCATTCCGATGGCGCTGGTCAACGCCCGGCTGTCGGCGCGCTCGCGCCGGCGCTGGCGGGCGACGCCGGGGCTGGCGCGGGCGATGCTGGCGAGCTTTGCCGTCTGCCTCACCCAGGACGACGAGCAGGCGCGGCGCTTTCGCGAGCTCGGCGCCGCCGCGGCCGAAAGCGTCGGCGACCTCAAATCCGCCGCCGAGGAATTGCCCGCCGACCCGGCGGCGCTCGCCGCCTTGCGCCGCCAGATCGGGGCGCGGCCGTGCTGGCTTGCCGCCAGCACCCATCCCGGCGAGGAGGACGCCGCCGCCGCCGCGCATCGCCGCCTCGCCCGCGATTACCCCGCGGTGCTGACCGTCGTCGTGCCGCGCCACCCGGTGCGCGGCGAGAGCATCGCCGCCCGGCTGCGTGCGGCGGGTTTCGCCGTCGCCCGCCGCGCCGCCGGCGAAGCGGTCGAGCCCGGCACCGCGATCTATCTCGCCGACACGCTCGGCGAATTGGGCCTGTTCTACCGCGCCGCCGGCATCGCCTTTATCGGCGGCTCGCTGTCCGGGCATGGCGGGCACAACCCGTTCGAGGCGGCGCGGCTCGGCTGCGCCATCCTGCACGGGCCGGACATGGGCAATTGCGCGGCGATGGCGGCCGCGCTCGGCGAGGCGGGCGCGGCCGAGACGGTGGCCGACGCCGATGCGCTCGCCGCCGCGGTCGCCCGCCTGCTCGCCGATCCGGCGCAGCGCGCCGCCCGCGCCGCCGCCGCCGCCCGCGCCGCCGCCGCCGGCGCGGGGGCGCTCGACGCGGTGCTGGCGCGGCTCGAGCCGTTTCTCGATGCGCTGGCGCCGCGTGCCGGCGAGGCGCCGTCCCGCGGGACCGACCGCCGCCGCGCCGATGCGCGCCCCTGAGTTCTGGCACGCCCCTCCCGGCCTCGCCGCCGGCCTGCTCGCCCCGGCCGGGTTCGCGGTCGACGCCGCGGGTCGGCTGCGCCGGGCGCTGGCCCGGCC
>Ga0209581_1000718_pt1 | contig 53584 bp, 44 predicted proteins | sample Coa_R2_FD_187160 | JGI IMG/M metagenome (GOLD analysis project Ga0209581, IMG submission 187160) | Surface soil microbial communities from Centralia Pennsylvania, which are recovering from an underground coalmine fire - Coalmine... | ecosystem: Environmental > Terrestrial > Soil > Unclassified ...
GGGTTATAACTGAATCCGAATTTTCTAGCATGTTCTCCTGTTTTGTGGCGTTTTCTGGGCCTTGACAGGCTGGACCAGGCATGCTATTCTGCCTCTGGTGTTGGAATCCTGGCCGGGCGAACACCAAGCCCCGTTCCGCTCCAGCACCACCGATTTCCGGCCTTGGTGCTGGCGTGGCCGCCAGTTCGTCGGACACGTAAAACGCCTTTGGAGAGGCCAGGCTCTGGCTGTTGGCAGATGCCAGCGGTGAAACCGGCCTCGGTGAATGAGGAACCAGACGCTCGCTCTTCCCTGTGGAAGAAAAAGGTAAGTTCTGGGGAACGGTATCACGTCCACTATCAGGAGTGTATGGGCGGGCATTCCTCCGCCTGCTGGCGAGGCTCATTTGCAGATGGCTTGCCCGTCCTGATAGGGGACGATAAGATCGCTACTTCAGCGGCGTCCCCAGCGAACCAATGAACGCCGACAGGCGCTCCTGGGCACGTTCCAGTGCTGGCAGCGGCAGCGTTTCCCCGCTGGCTAGATCATCAGCAGGAAGATCATCAGCGCGCGCCAGCAAATGCCAGAGCAAGGCTTCGCGTATCTCTGGAGCGCCTCCTGGCACACAGAGCAGGCTCGTTGCCATACGCAAGCGCAGTGCCTCTGGTTGTTCGCTAAAGGCGGTGCCGGGCAGCGCCGCAATATCCCACTCTTCCAGCAGCAGGCGCGCCAGCCCCTCGCTCGTTGTCACGCCGCGTTCTGCCAGCGCCTCGCGCCAGGGCGCAAAGTCGGGATAGAGATAGAAAGCGCCCGCCGGGCGCGCGCAGGAGACGCCAAGGCTCGTTAAGATGGAGTGCAATCGGCCAGTAATATATCCGTGCAGCCGCGCCGAACGGCGCACGTAGGTTTCTAGTTCAGCATTGGGGCTGAAGGCCAGGACCGCCGCCTCCTGAATGGGAGTCGCAGTGCAGGACCAGATTTCGCTGGCAAGTGCCCGCAGGGCAGCCATCACTTGCGCCCCCGCCTCAGTCGCAGGCAGTGCCACATAGCCCAGGCGCCAGCCGCCAGCCGAAAAGGCTTTCGAGAGGCCGCCCGTTACAATCGTGCCCTCTGGATAAAAGCGCGCGGGCGAAACGTGCGCCCGCCAGCCGTGCGCCAGTTCGGCATAAATCTCATCGCTGATGATCGTGATGCCTTGCTCGCGCGCCCAAAGCGCAATAGCCTCGACATCCTCTGGCGCAAACATGCCGCCGGTTGGATTGTTGGGGCTGTTCACCAGCAGCAGGCGCGGATCGGCTCCCTCCTGACGGGCGCGCGTATAGGCCGATGCCAGCGCCTGGGGTGTCAGCCGGTGGTGATCGTCTGGTTCGGTCTCGATGGCAATCACCTGGCGGCCTGCCAGCCGTGCCTGCGGGGCATAGCTCACCCAGGATGGAACCGGCAGCAGCAAATCGCCTCCCAGCACCTGCAACAGCGCGTAGATGAGCGGCTTGCTGCCTGGCCCTACTGCTATCTGCTCCGCAGAGACGGTGAGGCCGCGTGCGCGCGTCAGATAGCCTGCAATTGCCTGGCGCAGCGCGGGTATCCCCAGCACGGGCGCGTAGCTGGTGCGCGTCGCGTGCCCGGCCAGGGCCGCGCGCAAGAGCGGATGCAGCGGAAATGATGCTTCGCCAAAACCCAGATGCACGACCTCGCGGCCCGCGGCGCGACGGGCCGCAATCGCTTCGTTGATTGCCAGCGTTGCCGAAGGCGCCAGGCTGCGCGTTACAGAGGCCAACTGGAGCGGCATACCAGTCTGTGAGGCATGAGAAGCTGGTACGTCTGGATGCGAAGCTATCGCCGGATGAGAAAGAGGTGTCGTCATTGGGTTATCCTCCAGATGTAATAGAGGAACATGATGCTATCAAGTGTCTATAGCATACATCAGGCGCGCAATGTTGAAGAAGAACTGAGTGGCACAGTCTCTGCAAGCCTGGAGTTCCAGCGTTGACGCAATGAATAGAAAGGAAAGAACCCAATGGCAGCAGAACGACGAGCCGAAGTGACCTGGGAAGGCAACCTGACACATGGCAGCGGACGGCTAAAGGTTGACAGTGGAGCATTTGGCGAACAGGCGATCACCTGGGCCGCGCGCACCGAACGCCCGGATGGCAAGACGAGTCCCGAAGAGTTGCTAGCCGCTGCTCACGCGGGCTGCTACGCGATGGCGCTGGCGCATACACTCAATCAGAGCGGCACACCGCCAGAGCGGTTGATGGTCAGCGCAGCATATACTCTGGACCAGGGCAAGATTACCACAGCAAATCTTGAGGTGAAGGGCCAGGTTCCAGGATTGGACCCAGCCAGTTTCGATCAAGCGGCCAGAAAAGCCGGGCAAACCTGCCCGGTCTCCAATGCGGTGCGCAACAACGTGCAGATTCATCTCAACGCGCGGCTGGAGCAATCGCAGGCAAGCGAGAAACGCTAAGGGGCCGGGCGCAGCCAGAACCACACTGTAAGGATGGCAATCATGCCCGAACGAGAACGCTTGCGCGGCAGCCGCGAAGAGGGATGGGTTGAAGCCACTATTGAGATTCCACGCGGCAGCCGCAACAAATATGAATACGATCACGAGCGCGGCGTCTTCAGGCTGGATCGTGTGCTGTATTCCTCTGTGCATTATCCGACAGATTATGGCTTTCTCGCGGGCACACTCTCAGAAGATGGTGATCCGCTGGATGTGCTAGTGGTCGTGGAGGAAGCCAGCTTTCCCGGCTGCCATATGCGTGTTCGGCCCATCGGGGCGCTGAACATGAGTGATGAAAAAGGCATTGACGAGAAAATCCTTGCGGTGCCCTGCGATGATCCCCGCTTCACCACCATTAACAATCTGGCAGATTTGCAAGAGCATTGGCTGCACGAAATCGCCGCGTTTTTTCGTACTTACAAAGAACTTCAAGGCGTCCAGACAGAGGTGCATGGCTGGGATAACACCGAAGTAGCCTGGCGAACTATTGAGGACTGTCGGCAGCGTTTTGAGCGAGCATAACCTGAAATGTTTCCAGAACGCCTGTTCATCTAGCGTTCTGGCCTCTGGATATGCCAGAATATACTCTAGAACACGGCTGTGCATTCACCCACGCTGACCCCTTGGACACTCCAGCTTCGGGCCAGTTCACCATAAGGACAACCCTATGCACGCACCACAGCACCCGGCCTCCACCCCCGCCTGGCAGGAGATGTTCAGCCAATTGGAAGCACGTGGCTATCGCCTTACGCCCCAGCGCCAACTCATCCTGGAAGCTCTCTTCGCCTGTGCCAGCCAGCCACCCGACGCTTCAGACCAGCCACCGACCGCACCAGGCCAGTCGCCGCCCACACGACACGTTACTGCTGACGAGATTCATACCTATATCCGCGAACGCTTCCCCCAGATCAACCTGTCTACGGTCCATCGCACGCTGGAACTGCTGGAAGAATTGGGACTGGTGACGCACGCCCACTTTGCCGATCATGTGGCGCGCTACCATCCAGTAGACCTGGGCCAGCATCACCACCTGCTCTGCCGGAATTGTGGAGGCATCTGGGAACTGGAAGATGAGACCATCCATCCGCTGAGTCAGTTGTTGCAGGAGCGCTATGGCTTTGAGGCAGACCTGAACCATCTGGCGATCTTTGGGCTGTGCCGGGCATGCCGCGAAGGGTAACAGTATACTACAGGCACGCCAGGAAGATAAGCGGCAGAAATGGCTCCATCGGGCGACAAACCGAGAAACCAATTCCGACACCCGATTGTTTGAAGCATACTCAAGGGCTTCTGGAAAAATGAAAGCCAAGATGATGGATGGGAACAACTGATGGGCAGTTATACGATTGCATTGCTGGCAGGTGATGGCATCGGGCCAGAGGTCACAGCAGAAGCCGTGCGTGTATTGCAAGCCGTTGCAGAGCGCTTTGGGCATACTTTTATCTATAAGGCAGCGCTGGTCGGCCAGAGCGCCATTGCCGCCGAGGGCGCTCCTATCAGCGAGAAGACGCTGACCCTCTGCGCGGAAAGCGATGCCGTGCTGTTTGGGGCCGTTGGCACGATTGATGCCAGGCAAACAGCCATGCCGGTGAAGTCGGAGAGCGCCATCCTTCGGCTGCGGAAGGAACTCGCGCTCTTTACTAATCTCAGGCCAGTGCGCCCTTTCCCGGCGCTTATCAAAGCCTCTGCCATCCGTCCAGAGCGATTGCAAGGCATCGATCTGATTGTCGTGCGCGAGCTAACGGGTGGCCTCTATTTTGGCAGGCCCAGCGAGATTCGGGAGAGTGAGACCGGCGCAGTAGCGGTGGATACGATGATCTACAGCGAGACCGAGATCGAGCGGGTGGTACGCTATGCCTGCGAACTGGCGCGCGGGCGCCGCAAGCAGGTTACTTCGGTTGATAAGGCAAATGTCCTCAGTTGCTCGCGGCTCTGGCGCCGCGTGGCTGAGCGCGTCGCGCAGGACTATCCTGATGTTGAGATGCGCCATCTGCTGGTGGACGCCTGCGCGATGGACCTGATCCGCCGCCCGGCGGAATTCGATGTGATTGTCACCGAGAATATGTTCGGCGATATTTTAACTGATGAGGCGTCCATGCTGGCAGGGTCGATGGGCTTACTGCCATCGGCCAGCCTGGGCACACGCAGAACCAGGCACGGCCAGTTTGGCCTCTACGAACCAATTCACGGGACCGCGCCCGATATTGCCGGGCAGGGCAAGGCCAATCCCCTGGCGGCGATTCTCAGCGCCGCGCTCTTGCTGCGGCTTTCGCTGGGTCTGGAAGTGGAGGCCGCAGCAGTCGAGCGCGCTGTTGAGACGGTCATTGAAGCAGGCTATCGCACGCCAGACATCGCCACTGCCCAGGAAGTGCCTGTCTCCACGCAAGAGATGGGAGAAGCGGTGGCGAAGCAGGTCATGGCATCATAAATGCCTGGCGGCTCTATCAGTCCGCCATCGCTGGCGCGGTGAGTCGCCCCTGCTGACGAACCAGCGGAATAATACCACCGGCTTCTACGATGCGCTGCACGAATTCAGGCAGCGGCTCGGCCTGGAAGACACGCGCATGGGTGAGATCACGAATCACTCCAGCAGCGGCATCGATCTTGATCTCATCGCCATCCTCCAGCGCCGCTGCCTCCGGCGCGATCAGCACTGGCAAGCCAATGTTGATGGCGTTGCGATAAAAAATGCGGGCAAACGATATAGCAACGACTGCTGCCAGACCGCTCGCCTTCAGGGCTACCGCCGCGTGTTCGCGCGAGGAGCCGCAGCCGAAATTGCGCCCGGCCACCAATACATCACCCGCCGCGACACCACCAGCAAAATCAGGCCGGTGTTCGCAGAGACAGCGTTTTGCCAGTTCCGCGCGGTCAGTGGTCACATTATAGCGGCCAGGAATAATCTGATCGGTATTGACGTTATCTCCCAGGCGCCAGACTCGTGCCATAGGGACACTCCTTTTCTATCAGGCGTTTATTGCGTTCATCCAACAAAATGCTGGCGTGGATCAGTGATGACGCCAGTGATCGCCGAGGCAGCGATAGTCGCCGGGCTGCCCAGGTAAATCTCCGCCGTCGGGTCGCCCATGCGCCCGGTAAAGTTGCGGTTCATCGTTGTGAGCGCGCGCTCGCCAGCGCTCAGCACTCCCTGGTGCCGCCCGATACAGGGGCCGCAGCTAGCGGCCTCCACCAGCGCACCCGCCTCGGTAAAAATCTCGATATAGCCGCGCCGCAGCGCTTCCAGATAGACTTCACGCGACGCTGGTACCACCACCATGCGCGTGTTCGGGTGTATCTGCTGGCCGCGCAAGATGTCGGCAGCAATCGCCAGATCATCAATGCGTCCATTGGAACAGGTTCCCAGGAAAAGCTGATCGATAGGCAGCCCTTCGACCTCATGCAGCGGCACAACATGGTCGACATCGGGCGGGCAGGCAATCTGCGGCTCCAACCGCGAAACATCGACAACGATCTCGCGGGCATACTGGGGTGCGCGTGGTTGAAGCAGTTCAAAAGAGCGTGTCGTGCGAGCGCGCAGATACTCGACCGTGACAGCATCAGGGGCAATCAGCCCGACTTCGGCACCCATCTCAATTGCCATGTTCGAGAGCGTGAAGCGCTCGCTCTGGGTCATGCGTTCGACCGTCTCTCCCAGAAATTCGACGGCAAAGTTGCTTGCGCCATCAGCGCCCAGGATGCCAACGATGTGCAGGATAGCATCCTTGGCAAAGACGCCGGGCGCAAACTGGCCGATCAGCCGGACGGCAATCGTTTCGGGCACGCGAAACCAGGTCTGCCCGGTGGCATAGGCCACTCCGATGTCTGTCGAACCCATCCCGGTGGCAAACGCGCCGAGCGCGCCATAGGTGCAGGTATGGCTGTCGGCGCCGACAACCACATCTCCAGGCACCACAAAGCCTTTCTCTAGAATGATCTGATGGCCCACGCCTTCCTGATAGACCTGTCCCAGCCCCTGCTCGCGGGCGAAGCTGCGGATGCTGCGCTGCAATGCAGCGGCCTGAATCGTGGCTGCCGGGACAATATGGTCGAAAGCAATCACGACACGGCTCCGGTCAAAGATGCCTGTCGGGCGCGCCGCGCTGCCTGCCGGAGTCTGAGTGGTTTGTATAGATTCCTGGCGCGTCAGCCCATAGAACGCCTCCATTGCCAGGGGAGTAGTCGTGTCGTGGCTCATCACCAGATCAAGATCAACGACGATAATCTCCCCAGCCTGTACCCGCCGTCCGACTTTACGGCTCAAAATCTCCTCGCTTAATGTGCCCATCGGGCGTTGTTCCTTTCTCTCAAGTGGCGCGTCGCCACACCTATGATGATCTATTAGCCGCGCTGCTCGCCTGCGCGTGGGTACGAAGAATCTCATCGACGGTGCCCTGGCTTAACAGGCCCGTATCGGCCAGGCTCTTGATCTGAGCAGCGGCAGCGCGCGCCGCGTGTTCGCTCAGCAGCAGACCAAGTGCTGCCGCTCGCGCGCTTAGGGCGTGATGCCCAACCAGGCGCGAAGCGGTATCGATATGGCGGGGCAAGCCAAAACTCTCCGGGTCGAGGATTTCATAGGTACCAGGCCGCCGTAATACCGCTTTGGTATGAACGCCCGCGCGATGGGTGAAGGCCGAGTCGCTGGTGATCGGGCTGTTGAACGGAATGGATATGTTGAGCAATCCGGCCACGAAGCGATCAAGTTCTGGCAGGCGACGCAGATCGTAGGGCGTCAGCAGCGAGCGCCAGCGCGGATAGATACCGGCAATCAGCCCACTCAGCGAGGTAATGCCGTTGCGCTCGCCGATACCCAGAACTGTGACATCAATGCAATCAGCGCCCGCCTCCAGCGCGGCCAGGGCGTTGGCAACGGCGCAGCCAGTATCGTTGTGGCCGTGAAATTCGATACCAATCTGCGGATAGCGCGCGTGAAGCGCAGCAATGCGCTCCAGAACTTGCCAGGGCGTAGCGATGCCGACGGTATCCGGCAGGCCAATACGCTGGACGCCCGCCTCGATCACTGCGTCAAAAAGCGGCAGCAAATCGTCGAGAGCGGTGCGAAAGGCGTCCTCGGCACTGAAGCGCACATACAGATTGGCATCCCGCGCGCGGCGTATCTGAGCCACCGCCTCATCGGCTACCTTTGCCAGCGAGCGCCCATGACTATAGGCGCGCAAATGCGGAGAGGCGCCATAGAAGAGATGGATGCCGCCTACCCCGGCTGCCTGCGCGGCATCCACATCAGCGGAAACACAGCGCACATGCGCCACAACCAGCGCGCGCAGCCCAAGCGACGTGATGGCGCGCACGTCGGCGTCAGTTTGTGGAGAAAGACGAGGCGATGGGACTTCGAGGATATCGATGCCAAAGGTATCTAACTGCTGAGCCAGTGCCAGGCGCTGCTCTGAGGTGAAGTGCGCGCGGCTGAATTGTTCGCCTTCGCGCAGCGTGGTATCGACGATAGCCAGGCGGGGCGGCACGCGCCCATCCCGGCTCGTCACATTGGCTGATGGTGTCAAATCTTCCCCAAGTTGGGCCTCCTTTGCAGAGTAGCAATATTTGTTGAACAACACAAAACGGCGCTGCCCGTATAAGGACGAGCAGCGCCGAAAACACGCTTTATCGTGGTACCACCTTGGTTCGCCCCCTCCTCGCGGCAGGGGGCCTCTTCGAGTGCCAACACACTCTAGCCCGCTAACGGTGGCAGCCGGTGGATTCTACTGGCTTCGCGCTGGCGAAGCGTTCTTTCCACACTCAGGGGCCTTCTTCTCCAAGTATCACGCCATAGGCTTGCACCAACCGCCTACTCTCTGCGGGTGATCACTCAGCTACTCTTCCCCATTCGCGTTTTCACATGTTTGACTGCCAAAAGAATACCTTAGAGAGCGGCAAGATGTCAAGGGTTCCGGGTGAACAGCAGCATCTACACTGTCTACACTGTCTACACTTCTACACTTCTACACTTTCTACAGGGTAAACCCTCCTATGCTCTTTTTTTGTTTCTAATGCTGGTCATTTCAAAAAGATGGCCTTTTTCTTACTCTTAACTGGTCTAGACATCTTGACAATATGACCGTAATCTTCTATGATTGCTTTAGAACCACATCGCTACCTGGCTACACATGGAATCCTTGTCCTTCGTTGATGTTGTTTGTCGTTCTGCTGACATGGATCAACCCCGTCTTCGCTGGACCCTGGTTGAACACATCGCTGCAAGGAGAACTGCCATGCCGCACCCCTCGCGCCGCCTCGTATTCGTTTCTCTCACCGCCTTTCTGCTCTTGGTAACTGTTGTCGGACTCTTATTCTCCAACCACCCGTCAAACGCGCTGGCCGCCGGAAGCAATCTGGTCAGCAACCCCGGCTTCGAGACTGGCAATTTGAGCAACTGGACCTGCTCCTCAGCGGACAGCGTGGTCAGCAGCCCGGTCCACAGCGGCAGCTTCGCTCTGGCCGCTGCCGCCAACAACTCGGATGACGCCCAATGTACCCAGGCAATCAGCGTGCAAGCCAGCACGACGTATACCCTTTCGGCCTGGGTGCAGGGGAACTACGCCTACATCGGAGTCACCGGCACTGGCACCAACGATGGCAACACCTGGACACCCTCCGCCTCCAGCTACACGCAGCTCAGCATGCAGTTTACGACTGGAGCCAGCACGACCAGCGTGACCATCTATGTGCATGGCTGGTATGCTCAGGGGACAGTCTATGCCGATGACTTCTCGGTGACAGGCCCAGGAAGTGGCCCTACGGCAACTCCTACGAACACTCCTCGCTCGACTTCCACCAACACGCCCGGCCCGACTCCCACCAATACACCCAACCCAACGGCCACCAACACGCCCGGCCCGACAGCCACACCAACGAGCGGTAATCTGGTCGTCAATCCAGGGTTCGAGACCGGCAATCTCAACGGCTGGACCTGCGACGCAGGTACCGCCCAGGTGGTGAGCAGCCCGGTACACAGCGGCACACACGCGCTGCAACTCAATCCCACCAGTTCGGATGACGCGCAATGCACCCAGACGATCAGCGTCCAGCCGAACACTGGCTATACCCTCTCGGCCTGGGTAGAGGGCAACTTTGCCTATCTGGGAGTGAACGGGGGCAGCAGCACCTGGACAAGCAGCGCCAGCTACACCCAGCTCAGCGTACCCTTTACGACCGGCTCAACAACCAGTATCACCATCTTTGTGCATGGCTGGTATTCACAAGGGAGCGTCTATGTGGATGATGTCGCTTTGAACGGCCCAGGAGGATCAGGCACACCGACACCCACACCAACCGCGACGCCGACGCAAGGGCCAACGGCCACGCCGACCCCATCCCCAACCCCCTGTACCTCCTGCGGAGGCAGTTTGCCCGAACATCTCATCACCGGCTACTGGCAAGATTTCACCAATGGCGCCACGCCCCTGCGGCTGAGCGCGGTGAATTCCAACTACACGATTATCGCGGTAGCTTTTGCCAATGCTGACCCCAACAATCCCGGCGGTGTGACGTTCAGCATTGATTCTGGTCTCTCTTCTGCGCTTGGTGGCTATACGACTGCCGACTTCATCAACGACATCAAGACACTGCACTCTCAAGGGAAGAAGGTGATTATCTCTGTTGGCGGCGCGAACGGCACCATCACAGTGAACGATGCAACCAGCGCTGCCAACTTTGCCAACAGCGTCTACAGCCTCATCCAGACATATGGTTTCGACGGCGTAGATATCGATCTGGAGAATGGACTCAACCCGACTTACATGACCAGCGCGCTTCAGCAGTTATCCTCCAAAGTGGGGCCTGGTCTGATTATCACCCTGGCACCGCAGACGGTGGATATGCAATCAACGAGCGGCGACTACTTCCAACTCGCGCTGAACATCAAGAACATTCTTACCATCGTCAACATGCAGTATTACAATTCCGGTTCCATGATCGGCTGCGATGGCAATGTCTACTCCGAAGGAACCGAGAACTTCCTGGTAGCGCTTGCCTGCATTCAGTTACAAGGAGGGCTGCGCCCGGATCAGATTGGGCTTGGCTTGCCCGCGTCAACATCAGCGGCTGGGGGTGGCTATGTCTCTCCATCGGTGGTAAACGCCGCGCTTGATTGCCTGGAGACAGGCAACAACTGCGGTTCATTCAGGCCATCGACGACCTATCCAGGCATCCGGGGAGCAATGGACTGGTCGATCAACTGGGACGCCTCCAACGGCTACAACTTTGCGAACACGATTGGCCCATACCTGGGCACGCTTCCTTGAGTCAGTAACGGCCATACTGCTGCCGGACAGATTCCTCAAGACGTAAAGGCTTGCTCTGTATCAAGCTCTGGCAGCGCTCCGGCAGCGGCTGCCAGATGCACGATGCAAGCGCAAAACATCAAGGACTTGAAGTGGCCCGCGCTCAGGCATCTGTCACTGCGAATATTGATGGGGCCAGGCGCGAGCAAACGTTCAGAAATCGAGGCATGTATGCTGAGAACAATGCTGCTGGGCATATCAAGGAAACCAAAGCTGCTGGGTCTGGGGGCAACGGCGATGCTCCTGATTGGAGTAGCAACAGCGGGAATCATTCCGGGAATTGTTCACGGTGCTTCCGGCGTCATCACCACGCCCACGAACATCCAGGTGACGGCGACAGGGCCTCAGTCCATCACGCTCTCCTGGTCGGCCTCAACGGATAATTCCGGGACTGGCGACGTGCCCGCCTACTACATCTACAACGGCTCTAACATTGTGGCTACCTCGATGGGAACCAACGTTACCATCAGTTCGCTGCTGCCTTCCACCAGCTATACCTTCACCATCCAGGCGTATGACGTGGCAGGCAATACCTCTGCCCAGAGTTCGCCAATCACGGCAAGCACAACGGCAGCAGGGCCACCACCGTACCAGAAGATTGCCTACTTCGACCAGTGGGGCATCTATGGCAACGCTTACTATCCCCAGACGGTAGCTGCTTCGGGGGCAGCCTCGCAGTTGACCATCATCATCTACGACTTCGAGAATATTGACCCCACCAACCTGACTTGCTTCGAGGCCATCAAGGCATCAGATTCTACCAACGAAAACGACCCCAATGCAGGAGATGGCGCGGGGGATGCCTTTGCTGACTACCAGAAGAGCTATAGCTCTTCGATCAGCGTAGATGGCACCTCGGACTCCTACAGCCAGCCGATCAAGGGAAATTTCAACCAACTGCGGGAATTGAAGGTCAAGTACCCGAACCTGAAAATCCTCCTTTCGATTGGGGGCTGGACCTACTCCAAGTATTTTTCCGATGCGGCAGCCTCGCAGTCTTCGCGGCAAACATTTGTCAGTTCCTGCATCAATATGTTCCTGAAGGGGAATCTGCCAACGGGGATCAGCGGCGATCCATCAGGCGGGGCTGCTTCCGGGGCTGGCATCTTCGATGGGTTCGATATTGATTGGGAATACCCAGGTACCCTGGGACATGTCGGCAACCACTATGGACCACAGGACACCCAGAATTACACGCTGCTGCTGCAAGAGTTCCGCAGCGAACTGGACTCCTATGGGGCCAGCATCGGCAAGCACTTCCTGCTGACGGCAGCGGTATCGTCCGGGCAAGACAAGATTGCCTTGCTCCAGACGAACCAGATCGGCAATTATCTAGACTACGCCGATGTCATGACCTATGACATGCACGGCGCATGGGACACCAACGGGCCAACGAATTTCCAGGACCCGCTCCATGATTCGCCGGCTGATCCATCGCAGCCCATTCCTCCTGGCAACGAGAAGTACAACATCGACACGGCCATCAAGGCTTTCACCACAGGCTTATCCGATTACGGCATCCCTGGTGGCTTCCCGGCCAACAAAATAGTGCTGGGTTTCCCATTCTATTATCGCGGCTGGACGGGCGTTCCGGCAGGCAGCAATCACGGCCTGTATCAGTCTGCCACCGGACCATCGGCGGCTTTTTCTTTTACACAAACCGCCGGGGTAGCAGACTACAAAGAACTGGCCTCAGCCGGATTAACCACCAACCCCAATGACAATTTCTTTGATCCCACCACACAGGCGTCCTGGATTTATGATGGGACGAACTTCTACACAGGAGATACGCCCCAATCCATTGCCGCCAAGACCCAGTACATCAAGAGCAACGGCCTGGCCGGGGCGATGATGTTCTCGCTGGATGGCGAGGATGCGGGGGATACGCTGCTCAACGCCATCGCCAGCGGGCTGCCGGGCAGTTCATGCTCTGGGACGTGCCCAACCCCCACTCCTGGCCCGACGGCCACGCCCACAAGCCCTCCAACGGCCACACCGACACCGCCATCTGGCTCAACGCCGACCCCCACGCCAACCGCGCCGCCAACTAATGGGAATCTGGTAACAAACCCCGGCTTTGAGACCGGCACGCTCTCTGGTTGGACCTGCTCCGCAGTCGACAGCGTGGTCAGCAGCCCGGTCCACAGCGGGAGTCACGCCCTGGCAGCGGCAGCCACAAGTTCGGATAACGCGCAGTGTTCTCAGGTAATCAGCGTGCAGCCCAGCACGACCTACACGCTTTCGGCCTGGGTACAAGGGAATTATGCCTACATCGGTGTCAGCGGCACTGGCACCAACGACACCAGCACCTGGACGCCTTCCGCCTCCAGCTACACGCAGCTTAGCGTGCAGTTCACGACAGGGGCAAGCACGACCAGCGTGACTATCTATGTGCATGGCTGGTACGGGCAGGGAACAGTGTACGCCGATGATTTCTCGGTGCCGGGTCCGAGCGGCAGTACGCCTACGCCTGGGCCAACGCCTACCAATACCCCTACCCCACGCCCAACCAACACGCCCAGCCCAACTCCGACTAATCCTCCTGGCCCGACACCCACGCCAACTCCCCCTGCTGGTGGCAATCTGGTCGTGAATCCAGGCTTCGAGACGGGCAACCTGAACGGCTGGACCTGTGATACCGGCACGCTGGTTGTCACCAGTCCAGTCCACAGCGGCAAAGATGCCGCGCAGCTCAATCCTACCAGTTCCCTTACGGGACAATGTACCCAGACGATCAGCGTGCAGCCCAACCACACCTATACCCTTTCAGCCTGGGTGCTGGGCAGTTATGCGTACCTGGGAATCAATGGGGGCAGCAGCACCTGGACAAGCTGCACCAGCTATACCCAACTCAGCGTGACCTTTACTACAGGCGCCTCGCAGACCAGCATCACCATCTATGTGCATGGCTGGTATTCGCAGGGCAGTGTCTATGTAGATGACGTTTCGTTACAGTAGCGTCTCCAGGAGAGGCCGCGCCTGGCGAAGCCGCAAAGTGCTTCACCAGGCGCGCATCAATTGGACCATTGGGCGCTCTGCTTGCCTGCGGGCATCAACCGTCCGCTTATCCCACAGGACACACCTGGCGCCCTGCTTCTGGATTTAGCCTTGCTTCTGGATTTAGAGGTACTGGATACCTGACAGCGTAGCCGCCCGGCGTGTCGCGGGGGCAGAACTGCTTTGGGGTGTGTTGGTGAATTCTACCAGTGGGAAGGCGCGATGTCGGCGCGGCGGGCACAAGAAGTTCTGGCGGCGTGTTGCTGTGATAAAGCGCTCCAGCCCGTTATCCTCGGCTGCGACTGTTCCAGTAGCGCTCCCGCCAAAGCCCTGCTGGAAGGTTTGGAAATTCAGCGCTGCCTGATTGGAGCGCATCGTCCTGAAGAAATCCGCTGTAGGCACAAAGATCGTAAACTGGAGTTTGGGCTGTGCGGTACCGTTGGGCACGTCGCCTGAACTGAAGCCCGGACCATCCATACGAATATGGATCGGCGTGCCATCGGCAGCGCGCGAGGACTGTTGAAGCGCTGGAAGATGGCCCATACGCGGCTCCCGTGTCCCTGTATCTGGCTGTGGATCATTGACGGTATTGGGACTGGCCGCCGTCTGGATGGCTTCTGTCGTTCCTTCCGCCTGATATTTCAAGAAGATGGTGGCATCATTTGCCAGAAAAGCTGTGCCGCCTCCATCGGTGAACTGATCGCTGTTGCCCAGCGAAGGAATCGGATCGGAACGGAACATGTACTGAACACGCTCCGTGAACGGTTCATCAGGATTCTTGTAGAACTGTGCCAAATCCTGAATCAGATGCGAGAGGTGTTGAATGCTGCCATTATCGAAGTAGCTGCCGCTGGTCGCAGTCGTGAAGCGCGCCGAGCTATTCCCCTGGAAAGTCGTGATCGCGGCAGGACCAGAGGCCGCAACCTGCTGATCGGAGAAACCCATCCACATCGGAGTCTGGGGGTTGATCTCACTGGCATAGGGCAGGCGATACTGGTTGGCAACCTGGCGCGGTAAGCCAATCTGCACAAACTCCGTGCGGATGGTGGTGTAGGTAAACAGGCCGTTGAATGCAAAGTTTGGGGAGTAGATGAAGTATCCGCCAAGTTCGTCGCTGCCCAGCAGCCAGTTCACCACATCGTTGATGACGTTCAGGGAGTCGCTGCGGAACGTGAAAAGGACATCGTTCGACTCAATTGTCACCGGGACGTTGAAAGTCTGCTTGGTGATGTTCGGGTTCTGGGAGGAGACATCAGTGGGCGCAGGCACGGCCTCTTCCAGCACATAGCGCGTGTTGTCTGAGAGCAGACGAGGCATGTAACTGCTGACCAGGCTGCCGTTAAGCCCGCCAGGGAGCTTCTTGAAATACGGGAGGCCATAGGAAACGAAGGTGAAGATGCCACTAGGGCTGAAGGGGTAGACAGCCTCGATGGTCTCCAGGGCATTTTCAAGATCAGCCTGATCGCTTCTCCGGGGAGTCCAGTTCAGTTTCGCTGTGAGAAAAACGGTGTAGACGGGGCCAAAGCGGAAGAGAACGCCGTTGATGGTCTGCGCCGGGGCGATGAAATTGCCAATGTCGAACTGAATGTCGGGGAAGGAGGTGCGAGCCGAAGCAGCCTGTGCCAGACGTTTGGGTGCCCAGGCAAGGGCATCAATGCCCGCAAGCGTGGTAGCGGCGGCACTTGCCAGACCAAGTTTGAGGAGAGAACGGCGGCTTACTGCTTTTTTGGGCAGGTGTTCGAAGTCTTCCGGTCGAAGCATGTTCCTTGGTCGGGTTGGTTGCGAATCCATTAGAGAAATCCCTTTCCGTGATACAAGAAAAACGCAACAATCAAGCGGTCCGTGACGCGAGGTAAGACTTCTCGTGGGTGGAGGCTCTTCTGGAAAAGTGGGCAGGCAGCACGTTTCCTTCTGTCCAGGGGTATTCCAAACGCTTCCAGGAGAGAGCGGCTCCTCCATGCAGATTTTTCGGTTGAGCTACCTCCATTTCTTCCGAACACCTCGGAAAGAGCTTGTCAACAAGCGGGGGAAAGCGCACATGGAGAGAAGATGCTCTGCAATCTTGTGTCCTTGCCTTCTGTTGAACTGGCGATGATTGCTCGCTAGCCCTGGTGCCACCCTTTCAGGCACCGGTTCTACTAACCAGATAGTACCGTCTGTGTGGAACGGCTCATGAATAGCCAACAAAAGGGTGATCGCCTGGTATGCAGCCACAATGATGCAACAGCACCCTCGCTTCTAGAACCAAGTATAAGGAAAAAGAAATCTTTTGTCAAGGAAGAAGATTTCTTTTGAGGTACCTTTTCTGTCGCAGGTCATGTAACTCAGCATCTGCCAGGGCGAGCAGCGCCACCCCTTGCTGGCGACAGGCGGCGCCGACAAGACGTAATCCGTGAGAGATGGTTTGTAACACTTCCTGCTCGCCCTGACGGACTTGCCGAACAAACTCGTCTGCAATTGCAGCTTCAAGCATATCGTCACTCTCGAAGCCACTGAGCAGATGGGCATGAGGCACAACCGTTTCATAGGGCAAGCCAGCCGCCGCAGCCAACAACAGCAGCCAGTAGCACACCTGGCGCCCCTCAAGGAGAAGGTCGTCAGTTGGGTTGGTGTGCGCGTGTGTGCCGGAGAGAACGCCCGCCAGTTCCTTTAGCTCTTCGCCCGCCCGCTGGCGCAGCCAACGCATATCCGGGTTGCGCAGGCGCCGCGATGTGCCTGAAACTTCCTCCAGATCATGGTCGCGCAGATAGCAATAGGCGCGGTAGATGCGCTGGAATGCCTGGGCGAGCGCGCCCGTATCAGCATCGCTGGCTGTGTGATACACCAGCGCCGGGTCGAAGAGGCGCGGCGCGATGATCTCCCATTCACCCGCGCCGCTCAACCGGCGATAATAACAAGAGCGGTAGCCATCATGGCAGGCAGCATCGCCGCGCTGATTGACCTCCAGCAGCAGGCTGTTGCCCTCGCAGTTGATATGCAGCGCCACCACCTCCTGCACATGGCCGGAGGTTTCGCCTTTCTGCCAGAGACACCCGCGCGAGCGGCTCCAGAAATGCGCCAGGCCGGTCTCTCGCGTCCGCTGCAACGCCTCAGCATTCATATACGCCAGCAGCAGCACTTCGCGCGTCTGATGTTCCTGAACGACGACAGGAATCAGCCCATCCCTGTCAAAATGCAGCTCGTTTAGCATGGTCGGACAGCAACCCCTTTCTGCTGAAGATACGCTTTGGCCTCACAGATGGAGAAGGTGCCATAGTGGAAGATAGAGGCTGCCAGGACGGCGCTGGCCTTGCCGGTTGTCAAGCCTTCATAGAGGTGTTCAAGCGTGCCGACGCCGCCAGAGGCGACAACGGGAACAGTGACGCTGCTGGCAATCGCGGCGGTCAAGGCCAGATCGTAGCCATCCTGGGTGCCGTCGCGGTCCATGCTGGTCAGCAAAATCTCGCCCGCGCCCAGCGCTGCGCCTCGCGCTGCCCAGGCCAGCGCGTCCAATCCAGTTGCCTGGCGTCCGCCGTGACTGAAGACCTCCCAGCCGGAGGGCGTGTTGCCGGTATGCCGGGCATCGATTGCCAGCACCACGCACTGGCAGCCGAACGCCTCTGCGCCCTGGCGAATGAGGTCAGGGTTGGCAATGGCAGCGGTGTTGATCGAGACCTTTTCGGCTCCTGCGCGCAGTGTGGCGCGCATATCTGCGACGCTGCGAATGCCGCCGCCAACGGTGAGCGGGATAAAGACGCGCTCGGCGGTGCGCTCAACCGCGTCAAGCATCGTCGCGCGGTAATCGCTGGAAGCGGTAATATCCAGAAATACTAACTCATCTGCGCCTTCGTCGCTGTAGCGCGCGGCCAGTTCCGCCGGATCGCCAGCATCGCGCAGGTCCACAAAATGGATGCCTTTGACAACGCGCCCCTCGCGCACATCCAGACAGGGAATCACTCGTCTGGTTAGCATTGGTTAGCTCCTTCCCTTATAATCAAGCTGGCGCCTGAAGACGCCCCTGGAGGGCCTTTGGCCCACAAAGCCCGCCTTGGCGGGCTGAAACGAATGCCCCTTTTCATGCCTGGCTTGTCGCCTCAAGCGCTTCTGCCAGTTTCACTTCGCCGGTATAGAGCGCCCGGCCAACGATGGCGCCTTCGGCCCCCAGCTTCGCCAGCGCTCGCAGATCATCCAGCGCGGCCACGCCGCCGGAGGCGATGATAGGCCGGTTGACGGCGGCAATCATGGCGGCCAGCGCGGGCAGATTGGGGCCGCTGAGCGCGCCATCGCGCTGAATGTCCGTGTAGATGAAGCGCGCCACGCCCGCCTCGGCCAGTTCCCGCGCCAGCGTGAGCGCCGGGACGGTTGAGGTCTCCAGCCAGCCGTCGGTGGCAACAAGACCACTGCGCGCGTCCAGGCTGACGGTCACGCGCTCGTCCCAGCGTTCCAGGCAGGCATGGAGAAACGCGCGATCTTTCAACGCGGCGGTTCCCAAGATCACGCGCTCGATGCCCAGGTCCAGCAGCGCCGTTACGCTCTCAAGCGCGCGCAGGCCGCCGCCGACTTCGATAGGGATTGAAACAGCTTCGCGGATGCGCCGAATGGCGTCCAGGTTGCGCGGCGCGCCCTCGCGCGCGCCATCCAGATCAACGACATGCAGCCAGCTTGCGCCTTCGTCCTGCCAGCGGCGTGCTACCTCTGCCGGGCGGTCAGAGAACTGCGTCGAGCGCGCAAAGTCGCCCTGCACCAATCGCACGCAACGACCATCTTGCAGATCAATGGCTGGTAAGATCAACATTGCCCGGCCTCCGGCCCGGAGCGCTTGCGGGAACCGGGTTCCCGCACTCTCGCTCCCTTTGGTCGCTCGCGCGCTCCGGCCACCTTTGCAAAATTGCGCAGCAGCCGCAGTCCATTGGCGCCGCTTTTTTCTGGATGAAACTGCACGCCCCAGAGGTTTCCTGCCGCAATCACACTGCAATAGGGCGCGCCGTAGTCCGTCTGCCCGGCGACCAGAGCCGCGTCGGCTGGCTCGGCATAGTACGAGTGGACAAAATAGAAGTAGGCGCCCGACGGAATGCCTTCAAAGAGCGGCGTCTCATAGTTTTGCTGCACCTGATTCCAGCCCATATGCGGCACAATCAATCCATCGGGAAAGCGCCGCACGCGCCCCGGAAACACGTCCAGTCCGGTGACATCGCCCTCTTCGTGGCTGCTCAGCAGCAGTTGCATCCCCAGGCAGATGCCCAGAAAGGGAAGACCGCGCTTCAGGGCGGCGCGCACTGCTTCATCCAGCCCACGTTCGCGCATGAAACGCATGGCCGCGCCTGCCGCGCCGACGCCCGGCAGCACGACAGCTTCTGCTTGTTCAACCTCTTCCGGGCGATCCACCACGCGCGCGGGCACATCAAGTGCTTTGAAGGCGCGCGCCACGCTGTATAGATTGCCCGCGCCGGTATCCACAATGGTCATCATTACAGTACCTCTTTTGTCGAGGGAACGGCGCCACCCGGCGCGATGATGCGCGTTGCAGCGTGGAGGGCCAGCCCGGCGCTCTTGAACAACGCTTCAAGCGCGTGATGCGCGTTGCGGCCACGCAGCAGATCGAGATGGAGGGTGATGGCCGCGTGCGTGGCGAACGCTCGCCAGAATTCTTCCACCAGCGCGGTATCGAAACGCCCGACCCAGGGCGCGACGCCCGGCGCTTCGTAGACCAGGAACGGGCGGCCAGAGATGTCCAGCGCGGCGCGCGCCAGCGCTTCATCCATTGGCGCGTAGGCAGAGCCGAAACGAGCGATGCCGCGCTTATCTCCGAGGGCGCGCTGAAGCGCCTGGCCCAGCACAATGCCGATGTCCTCAACGGTGTGGTGATCGTCAATCTCGGTATCGCCGCGCGCCTCAACTTTGAGATCGAAGCGACCATGCCGGGCAAAGGCATTGAGCAGATGATTGAGAAATGGCACAGGGGTGTGAATATCGTTGTGCCCGTCGCCATCCAGATCAAGCGTGATCTGTATCTGCGTCTCCGCCGTGACGCGCCCAACAATGGCCCGGCGCGCAGGCGCGGCGGCCAGAGGGTCAGCGGTTGGAACATATTGAGCCTGCGGCGGGAACTGAAGCCTGATTGGATGCGCGTGGGTTGGTTGGGTTAGCGCTTCGGCGCCTTCTTCAAACCGGACGCTGATCGATTGCCGGTGCGCGGGCAGTCCTTCAGCCATCGCCAGCGTCTCGACTGTGCTGCGCAGGCGTGCCAGGCCGTCGCGGGTCAGTTCCTGCACCTGCAATTTGCGACCAAAGCTCTCGACAGCGAGCGGCGCAAACATGCGCGCGTAGCCGCCGGTTGGCAGGGTGTGATTGCTGCCGGAAGCGTAATCGCCCGCAGGCTCCGGCGACCAGTTGCCCAGGAAGATGGAGCCAGCATTCTGAATCGCAATCAATACGCGATGATCGTCTGCGGTGATGATCTCCAGATGCTCCGGGGCGTAGCTGTTGACAAAGCTGATACCTTCTTCCAGGCTTTCGACCAGCAGCAGCGCGCCAAAACGCTCCAGCGAGGCGCGAATCTTCTCGCGGGTCTCCAGCGGCTCGGTCAGGCGCTCGACCTCGGCAGCCACTTGCTCGGCCAATGGGCGCGAAGTAGTGACGAGCAGGCAGGCGGAATCTTCGGCATGCTCGGCCTGTGCCAGCAGGTCCGCCGCCACAAAGCGCGGGTTCGCGGTTTCGTCAGCCAGAATCAGTACCTCGGATGGTCCTGCCGGGAGATCGATATCGACTTCGCCAAAGGCCAGCAGCTTGGCAGCGGCGACATAGGCGCTGCCCGCGCCAAAGATTTTGAAGACACGCGGCACGCTCTCGGTGCCATAGGCCATTGCCGCAATGGCCTGCACGCCGCCGAGCTTAAAGATGCGCTCGACTCCGGCAAGGGACGCGGCAGTCAGCAGCGCGGGGGACAGGCTGCCATCGGGGCGCGGCGGCGAACAAAGAATGATCTCGCGGCAGCCAGCGATACGCGCGGGCAGCGCGCTCATCAGCACTGATGACGGATAGGTGGCTTTGCCGCCGGGGATATAGATGCCAACACGCTCGATGGGTCGCCAGATGCGCCAGACGGTGACGCCTGGCTGGGTGTCTACTTTGCCTTCGCGCTGAAGGTGGCGCTCGTGAAACGCGCGGATATTGGTCGCTGCTTCTTTGAGCGCCAGCAGCAGTTCGGGCGCGATCTGCCTGGGCGCTTGAGCAATCTCTTCAGGCGAGACCGCCAGCGCGTCAAGCTGCACCTGATCGAAGCGCTGTGTATAGTCGCGCAGGGCCGCGTCGCCGCGCGCGCGAACATCATCCATCACCGCGCGCACATTAGGGAAGATGGATTCAACCTGCTGCTGGGAACGCCGCATCAGGCGCTCGTAGTCGGCCTTGGGCAAGTCGGCCAGGCGAGCAATCAACATGATACAACCTCCAGCTACATCACCAGTTTTTCAATGGGCGACACCAGAATCTCGGAGGCGCCCGCCGCGCGCAGCGCTTCAATGGCTTCCCAGAAGACATCCTCACTGATGGCGGAATGCACAGCTACCCACTCCGGGTCGGCCAGCGGCACAACAGTTGGCATCTTCAAGCCCGGCACGATGCGTTTGATCTCGTCTAGCGCGGCACGCGGCGCGTTCATCATGACGTAGCGGTAGCGTCTGGCGGCCAGCACGCCCTTGATGCGCAGGAGCAGGCGATTGATAGTAACAAGCCTGGCCGGGTCAGCCAGCGCCTGCGGATTAGCAGCCAGCACGGCTTCAGATTCCAGGATGGCGTGCAGCGGGCGCAAATCGTTCAGCACCAGCGAACTGCCTGTTGCGGTAAGATCGACAATGGCGCCGGACAGTCCCAGCAGCGGAGCTACCTCAACCGAACCGCTGATAGTGATGATCTCGACGGGAATCTGGCGATCCTGAAAAAACTGCTGCGCCGAATGGGGATAGGACGTGGCGACTTTGGCGCCAGCAAGCTGCTCGACGCTGGAGATCGGCGATTCTTTCGGGACGGCAACAACCAGCGAACAATAGCCAAAACCAAGCGGGAGCAATTCTTCGACTGTCACCTGCTCTTCGCGCAGCAGGTTGCGCCCTACAATGCCCAGGTCTACGGTGCCCGCCGCGACGTATTCGGGGATGTCGTCGTGGCGCGTGTGGAGCAGCGCCAGCGGAAAGTTGCGGCAGTTGGAGAACAACCGCCGACCAAAGCTCTCAAACTCCAGGCCAATAGCCCGCAGCAGCGCAAGCGTGTCTTCGGTCAGTCGGCCCTCCTTCTGGATTGCCAGCCGAAGCTGCCCGGCTTCTCGTCGTTCAGTGGGGAACATGCGTTGTGTTTTTCTCCTTTCTGTGTGGGGCACGCGCGGCAAAAAAATCCGCGCTAAAAAACGGAGGTAGGATGTCCAGACTGGACATCCTACCTGCTTGAAGGGGTGAAGGCGCTCGCGGCCATAGGCCGCCGACCCTCACCCCTTTTCGTGATGATGATGGTTGAGCAGCTTCGCGGTGATGCGGTTGTTGGTCTGCGAAGGTTGTCTCACACTTACACTCAATCTGCGGTTCTGCTGGTGACGCTGCGTTCAGCGCCGGTACGATTACCACATAAGAAGATACCGGAGAACATCCCCCTGTGTCAACCCTCATGGGAGCTTTTTCACGGCAAAACACATCGCGCGAACTTTTTGGCGCGTTGTGACTACATACAGAGCAGAACCATGAGACGCAAGGAACCAGAGTGGACGAGATACACGCGCCACAACCGAATACGCGATGCGACGACGCCGAGCGTCTATTGCTCTCTCTGATCGCTGAAGGCAAACAGGAGGCGCTGGTTGCCCTCTACCAACGCTATCAACGCCCGCTCTTTGTCTATCTGCTGCGGCTGCTGCGTGATGAGCGCACTGCTGAAGAGGTCTTGCAGGATGTCATAGTAGCAATCTGGCAAGGGGCAGCTTCGTTTGCCGGGCGCTCGCGGGTGAGTACCTGGGTCTTTGGCATCGCGCATCATCAGGCGGCGCAGGCGGCGCGGCGGCATCAGTTGCCCCAGGTCTCTCCTGAAGACTGTATGGAGATTGGCGATGAGGAGCAGGATGCCGGGCGTGTCACGTTTTCCCTGGCTCTGCAAGAAGACCTGGAGGCCGCGCTGGCGAGCCTGACGCCGATGTATCGTGAGGCGCTGGAACTGGTGCTGGCTCAAGGTTTCTCTTATGAAGAAGCAGCCATCATTACCGCTGTGCCAGTGGGCACGGTGAAGAGCCGCGTCAATCAGGCGCGCCGCCAGATGCAGCGGATGCTGGTTGAGCGCGGCTGGCGCGAGGGAGTGAAATCATGAGCGTCGAACCACTAAAGAACCTGCCCGATGACGCGCCGGAGTGGGAGGCGCTGCGCCAGGCGATGGCCGCCAGCAATGCGCGCCTGCCCGACCCTTCGCCGCTCGTGCTGCAACACGCGCTGGCGCGCATCACCGCCCTATCGTCAGTTCACGCGCACAATGGACATCGGGCGTCGATGCCCACCGATGGCTGGCAAGCCCATCCGCTGAGTGGTCTGCTGCTGCTCTTGCGCCGTCAACTTCCTTTAATTGGCGCTGGCATCTGGGCAGCTTCGCTGATTGTGCTGGTGATGGGAATGATCCTGACCTATCTCTTTCCCTACGCAGGTGGTCCCAGCACCTACGTGCTGGCGCTGGCCGCGCCCATCGTGGCCGCTGCGGGCATTGCGCTGATCTATGGACCAGAGAACGATCCGGCGAGTGAATTAGAGTACGCGACGCCCATCTCGCCCGCGTTGATCTTACTGGCGCGGCTGGTGCTGGTCTATGGCTATAATCTGGCGCTGGCGCTGGCAACGAGCGTCTTGCTCTGGCTGCTGCTCGGCCATATCGCGTTCTGGCCGCTGATTCTTTCCTGGCTGGCGCCCATGCTTTTCCTCAGCGCGCTGGCGCTGGCGCTCTCGGTGATCTGGAATAGCCAGGCAGCCATCATCGCTGCTTTTAGCCTCTGGGGAGTGCATGTCTTTGATGCGCTGCGCAGTCCCCTCCCGGCATTCGCAGACTTCTTGAACGCGCTCTGGTCCAATCAAATGCTGCTTGTCCTGCTGGCCCTGGTGTGTCTGGCGCTGGCTTTTCTTCGCACCTTGCGACAGGAGCAACGCTATGTGTGAAACAGTCGCGGTCTTCCGCAAGGAATATCTGATGCAAATCCGGCGAGTGGGCCTCTGGGTGAGCCTGATGCTGACGGTTGGGGTGTTCTTCTTTTTGCTGCTGAGGACAGCGCAGGTCTCGAAAGCCATCCCTTCTGATTATTTCAATCAACCCTGGAAACTGGCAACGCTGCTGATTGAGGAGTTCAATGGCTTCGCGCCAATTGCGGCGGGCATTCTGGCGGCTGACCGCTTCACCCGTGATCGCTTATTGGGCATGGGCGAATTGCTGAACAGCGCCTTGCCGTCCAAGCTTCCGCTGGTGCTGGGCAAGTATACTGGCTCGCTGTTGGCAATCTTCACTCCGCCGTTCATCCTCTTGCTGGGGATGCTGGCGTATCTGGCAGCGGCCTACCACCAACCTGCGGTCTTCCTGACTGCGCCAGTGGTACTGCTGGCGGTGGCTGTGCCTTCCTGGCTGTTTGTGGTCGCCTGGTCGTTGATCTTTCCGCTGGTGATGCCGCTGCGGCTCTATCAGGTACTCTTTGCGGGCTTCTGGATGTGGGCCAGTGTCGTTCCTCCAGATCGTCTGCCCACGATCAACTGGAGCCTCTTTGGCGTGCAGGGCCAGTATGCCCACTACGCCTTCTTTATTAATGACCCAACGCAGTCCCAATACCTCCACCCATCAGCGACAGTCGGCTGGGCTATTGTCAATATAAGCCTGCTCGCCGTGCTGAGTTTTGTGGCGTTGGTGCTGACCCCGTTGGTGCTGCGCTGGCAGGAGCAACGAGCATAAAGGCTGTGTAGTCTCATGCAATTGCAGTAGTGAAAGGAGCAAAGCCGTGTATGAAGCGTTAGCTGTGGCTCGCTACGAATATAGGATGCAGATACGCCGCTGGGGTCTCTGGCTCGGTTTGCTGCTGAGCACTGGCCTTTTCTACTGGTTCCTGGTTGTAGGATTGGATACTATTCCTCCGCAGGTTCTCAGCAATCCTTGGGATTTTGGCGCAAATCTGATCCTGCCCTTGATCTTGTTGGCGCCAGTAGCAGCAGGTATCCTGGTCGCTGACCGCTTCCCGCGTGATCGTCAGTTGCGCATGAACGAACTGCTGGAGAGTTCACAGCCCTCTGCGCGCATATTTGTGCTTGGCAGATACATAGCGTCGCTGCTGGCAGTGCTTACACCACCGCTCCTGCTCGCCCTGCCAGTTATCATCTATGCTGCTGTCCGCTTCAGCCTGCCTGAATTGCTCTGGAAAACGCCGGTCATCTTCCTGGCAGCGGCGCTGCCTTCATGGCTCTTTATTGTGGCCTGGTCGCTGACTATCCCGTTGGTCATGCCACTGCGGCTGTATCAGGTTCTCTATAGCGGTTTCTGGCTGTGGGCCATTGCTGTCCCGCGAGGTCGCTTGCCTACGATCAATGAAAGCATTGTGGATATTGGCGGCAAGTACGCCAGCTATGCTTTCTTCGGCTTCGAGCGCCCGCCCAATCTGAATCCCCCGGCCACTGCTGGCTGGGCAATCTTCAATATCAGCCTGGAGGTTGGTCTGGCAGTGGTTGGGGTGGCGGCAACAGGATTGGTGAAACGCTGGCAGGAGCAACGACAATGACAACCTTACGTTACCATGTGAAGCTGCTTAATTATGACTACCTCTTGATTACTGGCATTGTCTGGGCGTTGGGCGCGTTCCTGACGTGGTTTAGCTATCACACACTTAACCTGGGCGACATGACCATCAGCGTGCTGGAACTGGTTTTTCCTGTGCCGGTGGCTGTGCTGGCGAGCGCGGCCTTTGCCGGTGATCCTGCCCGCGAAGTGGTCTGCACGGCAGAACGCCCGGTCTGGCAGATTGTCGCGTCGCGCATCGCGGTGGTGCTGGGTTTGCTCGCTGTGATGGCCGTCCTCTTCGATGCCTATCTGGCAGTCTTGAATATTCCACTGCCCGGCGATGGCGGCTGGCTGGAAAAGCAGTTGGTCTGGTTCTCGCCATCGTTAGTGCTGATCTTCGCATCGCTGCTGGCCTCGCTCTGGAGCCGCTCGGCCACAGTGGGCGCGTCAGTGGCAGTGGGTGTCTGGCTGCTGGAGATCATCCTGCATGATCTGCTGATCGGTGATGCAGTCTTGCAAGGCGTCTGGCTTGATGTGAGCCGTCGTATCTTTCTCTTTGCCACGCTCTGGGAAACGGGCGTGCCCTTCTGGCTTTTGAACCGTGAACTTCTAGCTGGTATTGCAGCCGTGCTGGCCGTTGCCTGCCTCTGGCGGATGAGCCGCACTGAATGGCTGCTTGGAGGGGAATAAGATGCAGATTCAGCTTGAACATCTCAGCAAAACCTATTCCGGCAACGTGCAGGCAGTGCGCGATGTCCATCTGAGCATCCAGCCGGGACTGATCGGCCTGCTGGGACCAAACGGCGCGGGCAAGACAACACTGATGCGTATGCTGGCGACCCTGCTGACCCCGACGGAAGGGACGGCGCGCATCGGGAATTACGATGTGCGCCAGGCCGCTGATCGCCGCCAGATCAAGCGCATCCTGGGCTATCTGCCGCAGGAGCTTGGGCTGTATCCTAATCTGAGTGCTTATGAGTTTCTGGATTATATGGCAATTCTCAAGGGGCTGCACGATGGCAAGGCGCGCAAGCAGCGTATCAGCGAGTTATTAGAGATGGTCAGCCTGGCCGATGTGGCGAAGCGGAGGTTGAGGGGCTTTTCCGGTGGGATGAAGCGCCGCGTGGGGCTGGCGCAGGCGATGCTCAACGATCCTCAGTTTTTGATTGTTGATGAGCCAACCGCCGGCTTGGACCCGGAGGAGCGCATTCGCATTCGCACCATGCTCAGCGAACTGGCGCTGGCTGGCGGGCGCGTGATTATCCTTTCCACCCATATCGTTGAGGATGTCGCGCAGACATGCCGACGGCTGGTGGTGCTGCACAAGGGGCAGGTGCGCTTTGACGGCGCGCCAGAGGAACTGGCGGCGCTGGCCGAAGGGCGCACCTGGCAGATGACCACCAGCGGGGCGCGCCCGGAGCATCTCGCCATTGCCTCCATCCTGCCACGCGCTGGCGGCATCGAATATCGCGTGATCGGCGATCCGCGCCCGGAAGATCACGCGACCCCTCTCGCGCCGACGCTGGAAGATGGCTATCTCTGGCTGATGTCTGGCCTCGGCACCAAAGAAACGGCCCTTAATCTACTGCGATCATAAACTTGCGGAGTTCGTAGCCAGTCACCAGTTCATTCCAGGTCATGCTCGGCGGACGCTCTATCCGCACGCCATCAAGCGCCAGGAGCCGCTGCAACAATATATCTGTTTCCTGGATTGCCAGATAGGCTCCTGGGCAGCGATGGTGCCCATCGCCAAAGCTCATAAGCATCGGCGGAATGTTTTCCCCGTTCAGCGCCCTGCCTGGGCACAGCGCCAGCGGCTGTTCCCCAACAACAGCTTCATCGGTATTGGTCCCATGAATATGTATCCGAATCCGCGCTCCCTGGGGAATGACGATGGGCGTGCCATTGCTTTCAATCGGCAAATCGGCGGTAGTCTGGCGATACAGGTCTCCAACTATCGGCTCCAGGCGCAGCAGCTCGTGGAGTATGGCATACCGTTCTTCCTCCGAGGCTTCCAGATAGCGCGCGCAGAGCGCCGGGTGTTCCAGCAGATACCAGGCGGCAAGGCTGATAAACTCGCGCGTAGTCGCCATGCCTGCTGCCGCGTAGGTCAGACATTCCGTTAGAATCTCGCGCTCGTTGTAGCCCTGGGCAAGCAGATGCGAAATCACATCTTCCTGGGGCTTGCGCCTGCGCGCCTGGATGGCGGGCTGCACATCCAAAAAGAAGAAGACCGCCATATGCCGATGCCGCCACAGCGTCCTGAGCAGCGCCAGAGGATTGCGGCTCCGGTCTATCGCCCATTGCTCCTTAAAGAACATCTCCAGACGCTTTGCCATGCCCGGCAGGCGGCTGTTGGTCAGTCCTACCACCTCGGCAGCAACCCGCACGGCCAGCGTCAGACTCAGGTAGCTCACATCCGCCTGTTTCTTGCGCCGGACTTCGGCAATAAGCGCGTCCGTCAAACGTTCTATCACTTGCCGATGAGTAGTGCTTACCGCTTTTGGCGTGAAAAAGCGGGCGGCGCGCCTGCGCTGTTCTTGATGCAGTTTGCCCTCCAAAAAGAGAATGGGCATATGCTTACCCCTGGAAAACCATTCCACAACCTCGGCATCGAAACCAGCCTGTTTGGTATTTCCACCGCGCAAAATGGCCCTGGCGGCCTCGAAACCGTAAACATGCCAGGTTCCGCTGGCATCGCGCTCGACAGGCGCGCTCACTGACTCCGGGGGACGGGAGATGATCTGCTGCGGCTCCAGGGTGTGGGCAATGGGGCAGTGGGCAGCGGAGGCTGCTGAGGCAAGCGCCAATGATTCGCTTCGCGTAGTTTGCATCGCTCTCCGGTTCCTTTCTGATATTTGGTGCCGAATCTTCCTCGCGTTGCAGACGCTGCTTGCTGTCTATTGTGATATATGAAATATACTAATACAACTTATATATCTTATGATATATTATAGATCATAATTCAGGCAAACGTCAAGAGAAGCATAGAGCGGAGGAGAACTATGGTATGATGGTGGCATCAAGGCCAAAAAGCATCATTTTCGTAAGGCGTGAAGACGAACATGGAAATACAAGACCGGAGGGTGAAACGTACCCAGAACCTGCTGGCAAAGGCATTGATTGCGCTGGTGTTGGAAAAAGGCTACGAGACCGTCTCCATTCGAGACATCACCGAACGCGCTGATGTGGGCTATGCCACGTTTTTCCGGCATTATCGTGATAAAGATGCCCTGTTGGAAGATGTGCTGGAGGTGGTGCTGGCCGAGTTAACGGGCCTGCTCAGCCAATCGGCGCCCGACGCCGATCCCGCAAACCTGGGCACCTTGCTATTTCGCTATGTCCAGGACCACAGCGAAGTCATTCGGGTGCTGCTCAGCAGTCGCGGCTCATCCTCCCTCGTGCAGCGGGCCATTGAAGCTGGCACCCAAAGCGTGCTGAGCCAGTATGTCCCATTAGCTGGCAGCCCCATTCCTCCAGAGATCGCCGCCTATCATCTCGTTGCCTCATCTATCGCGTTAATCCAGTGGTGGCTGGAACATGGCATGCCCTACCCGCCAGAGCAGATGGGAGTTATCTATCACGAACTGATTGCCCGCCCGACCCGCAGCCTCGCCTTTCATGAAAGCGGCGCCTGACCCTCCCTCGTTGTTCTTTTCTGTGATATGCTGCCAGCACATCCCCCACAAACAGAAAGGAGCCAGCTATGACCACTTCCTCATCCTCCGAGCAAACGGTTCTCCTCGGCGCGACATTGATCGATGGTACCGGGCGCGACCCGGTCAGTGATGCAGCGCTGGTCATTGAAGGCGGGCGCATTCGCGCTGTCGGGCCGCGCGCAGCGGTCACTATTCCCCAGGGCGCCACCGTAATCGAAGCGCCGGGCATGACCTTGCTGCCCGGCCTGATCGATTGCCATGTCCATCTGGCGATGCGCGCGGGCATGGGTCTGCCAGATCGCGTGATGACTCCGCCATCCCTCAGCCTGCTCTATGCTGTGCCCAACAGCCGCGCTACGTTAGAAGCAGGCATTACGACGGTGCGCGACGCGGGCGGCACGCCTGCGGGCGTCAAGATGGCCGTTGAGCGCGGCCTGTTCCCTGGCCCACGCATGCTGGTGGCTATCACTATTCTAAGCCAGACGGGCGGACACGCCGATGGCTTCATGCCCTGTGGTGTGGATATGCGTATTGGGAACTTCCCCGATGTTCCACGCAGTGTCGTGGACGGCGTCGATGAAATGCGCAAGCGGACCCGCGAGATTCTGCGCGCTGGAGCCGATTGGATCAAGCTTTGCACCAGCGGCGGCGTCCTTTCGACAGCCGATGATCCCTCTTCGCCCCAGTTTACCGTAGAAGAGATCAGCGCGGCAGTGTATGAAGCGTCTACCCATTTCAAGCGCTGCATGGCGCACGCCCAATCAACCCAGGGGGTTAAGAACGCACTCGCGGCGGGCATCGCTTCGATTGAACACGGCATTTGGCTGGATGATGAGGCTATCGAGACGATGAAGGCGAAAGGCGTCTATCTGGTGCCAACCCTGGTGGCGCCGCGCGATGTGATCGCGTTCGCTGAGGCCAATCCTGGCGCGCTGCCAGAGGTAGTAGTCAATAAAGCGCGCGCCGTCGTCGCCGATCATTCCGCCAGTATTCGCAAAGCGATCCAGGCGGGGGTAAAAATTGCGATGGGCACCGACAGCGGCGTGGGGCCACATGGACGCAACGCCCGCGAGTTGGGGCTGATGGTGGAACATGGCATGACGCCCATGCAATCGATTATCGCCACAACGCGCAGCGCGGCAGAATTGCTGCACCTAGACAAAGCTGTGGGCACGCTGGAGGTGGGTAAGTTTGCCGACGTGCTCATTGTGGATGGCGATCCGCTGGCGAATATTCGCGTTGTCGAGGATGCTGACAAGATTGCGCTGGTGATGAAGGCCGGGCAGATTGCCAAGAGCCGATTAGAAGCCAGCCAACGGGCAGCACTGTTCAGCAAGGCAGGCGATTAACCTCACTCGCGGTATACAGGGCATCTGGGGTTTGCCGTTTCAAGCCTGCGCTAAGAGAAGCCATTAACAATGGTTCATCGCAATCAGGCGAGCGAACAAGAGGGCATATGTGAGTATGAGTTTTCTCCGAGGACGCTCTGGCTTATATGGCGGACGTGTGCGCGACGGGCACGTAGGGTAGTACCGTGCTGTGTGGTACACTGACTGGCAGAACAATAATATAACTCTATCGTGCCCGTAACCAAAGGAGCAGCAGTTGTCTAACTCTCAGCAGACGCCGGATAGCGCATCTGGCAGGCCAACCACCGCCGTCAAGGGTGCCGTTGATGAATGGCGGCTCCCCGATGGGCCGGTGCCGCTGCATCCCTCGCTCAGCAGTGCCGAGCTAAAGGCGCTGCTGCCGCCGGAATTAGCGCTGCCGGGCGTGAATGCCGATTCCGACGCCCGGCGGCTCCTGGCCCAATTGCTGGTCAATCGCGGCCTGAAAACGCCTGAAGCGGTGGCGGCCTTGGTGGCAAGCGCGGCGGCGGCTGACGCAGTGACGACGTTGCCCTGGCCTCCAACACCTGCCCAGGCCCGCGCCTGGATCGAGCGCCTACGTCTGCCCGACCCGCACGCGCTGGCAACCATGCCCAGAGCAGTCGCACGCATTCGCCAGGCGTTGGCGGCGCGCGAGCCAATCATCATCTCCGGCGATTATGACGCCGATGGTCTGACGGCGCTGGCGCTGCTGGTCTCGTTTCTCAGATTAAGCGGCGCCGATGTGCGCGCCTTTGTGCCGCATCGGCTGCTGCATGGCTACGGCCTCAATAAAGCCGCCATTGCGCGCGGGCTGGATGAAGGCTGCAAGCTGCTCATCACCGTTGATTCCGGCACCAGCGACGCCGAGCAGGTAGCCAACGCCCAGGCGCAGGGGCTGGATGTCATTATCACCGATCATCATACGCTGCCAAAAGATTTGCCCCAGGCAGTCGCAGTCATCAATCCCCATGTGGACAACTACCCAGGCGAGGGCTTGACCGGCGTAGGCGTCGCCTGGAAGCTCTGCCAGGCGCTCTGCATGGATGTTGACGAGCGCTGGTATAAATACCTGCCCGGCCTGCTCGATCTGGTGGCAATTGGCAGCGTAGCCGATGTCACGCCGATGAAACCAGGCACCGAGGTCTGGATGCTGGCGCGAGCGGGCATTATGGCGTTGCGGCGCGGGCGCGCGCGCCCGGCGCTCAAAACCATCATGGAGGCGGTTGGCCTCTATGATGAACTGCGCGCTTATCTGGATGCGCGGCATATCGGCTTTCGCCTTGGCCCCCGACTCAATGCCGTAGGCCGCCTGAGCGAAATGAGGGCCGATGACGTTCTGGAATGCCTGCTGACGGAAGATGACGAGCGCGTGCGCCAGCAGGTGGTGCTGCTGGACCGCGCCAACCAGGAGCGCCAGAGCCGCGAGCGTATCAGCCTGGAAGAAGCCGAGGCGGAACTGGTGGCCGAGCTAGATCGCCAGGGCGAAATACCGCCAGTGCTGGTGTTGGGCCGCCAGACCTGGCCTGCTGGCATTATCGGCCTGCTGGCCGGGCGGCTGGCGCGGCGCTACCAGCGGCCAACCATCTGCCTGTCGGGCGAAAGTCCTACCTCTGTGACGGAAAACGTCCCAGACTTCGCTGATGGCAGCGCGGCACCCCCAGAGATACTCTGGTGGCGCGGCTCCGGGCGCAGCGGCGGCGTGGGCAATCTGATTGATCTGTTACGGCGGATCGATCAGCGCTATCGTGATGAGCATGGCGAGGCGCTGTTTCATAAACTCGGCGGCCATGCCCCGGCGGCAGGCTTCACGCTGGCGGGCGACCGCTTCGAGATTCTCAAACGGGCGCTGCTAGAAGACGTGCAAACCCATCCCCTGGGAGCGCCGCCGCGCGAGCCATGCGAGGCACAGGTGCGGCGCGTGGGACGCTCGCTGGGCAATCAGGAGTCCTGGGATGCGTTCGATCTGCTCACCCCCACCGGACCCGACAACCCGGAGCCGCGCTTTTACCTCGAAGGCGTGCTGGTGGACGATGCCCAGCCCGTGCGCGACCGACCCGATTTGCGGCTGCGGCTGCGTGATAACGGGCGTTCCTTTACCGTCTTTATCAACGGCGCCCTGGAGCTTCTGCCTGCCATCCGCGCGAACCGCTGCATTGACGCGATTGTGACACAGCGCGTTTCTCGTGATAAACTGAACGGGCAAGTGCATATCGGGCTGGCAGTAGAGGCGCTGCGAGTAGGGAAAAAGCTGGAAGGGATCAATACGCGGTGAGTGAACGAAAGGCTGCCACCATCTACACTGATGGGGCTTGCCTGGGAAACCCTGGCCCTGGAGGGTTTGGCGTGGTGGTGCTGGTCGACGGCCAGCGCAAAGAACTATCAGGAGGATTTCGACGCACGACGAACAATCGCATGGAACTGATGGCAGCTATCGAGGGCCTGAAAACGCTCAAGGAACCGAGCGATGTCCTCCTGTATTCCGACTCTCAATATCTGGTGAAGGCGATGGAACAAGGCTGGGCGAAGCGCTGGCGCGCGAACGGCTGGATGCGTACTCCCAGAGAGCGTGCCATCAATCCAGACCTGTGGAAGCAGTTGCTTGATCTCTGTGAGCGGCATCAGGTCAAGTTTGCCTGGGTGCGGGGGCACGCGGGCAATCCAGAGAATGAGTGCTGTGACCGCCTCTCGGTGCAGGCCGCGCGCGCCAAAAACCTGGCCGCCGACGAGGAGTTTGAACGATCCGCCGCCAAAGAGCCTTCCCTTTTCGATCTGCCTGATGACTAGCTGCCATCCTCGACTGCCTTGTTCCATAGGTCTTGGGGGTGTCAATATATTTGCCTTGCGCTGCTCACGATACCGGCGAAGCAGTGCCCGCTTGAAAACCGGCGCTGCGAGAAGTAGTACATAACGAGACGCGATGGAAATACTACCTCTGCTTGATGAACTCCGTGCCATTGCTCAAAATGGCCTGGCCTCGACCACTGAGCCTGCTGATCGAGAACGCTATGAACGCCTGCTTGAGCTTGCCAGCCACTATTATGGGCAGGTGCTTGAGCTACCTCCGCCAGAGGTGCGCCAACGTCTCTTTGACGAATTGGGGCAGGCAACACCGAAGGTGAGCGTAGCAGGCGCAATTTTTGGCGATGATGGTCAGATATTGCTGGTCCGAGACGTTGCTGACGGTCCCTGGCGCCTCCCATCTGGCTGGGTGAAGCCCAATACCACGCCAGGCGATTCGATTGTCGACAAAGTGCTGGAAGAGACCGGGCTGGAAGTCCGCCCGGTGCAGGTCGTGAACGTGTTTACACGCCTGCCAGGCACCGATGACTGCCCCCAAACAGTCGTCGTCATTGTCTATCTATGCGAGGCATTGGGCGGCACGTTGCACGCCTCGCGCAGAAATCCAGATGTGCGTTACTGGCATATCAACGAGGCGCCTCTCTGGCAGGAACAGCACCTCTTCTATGCCAGATCAGCGCATGGCTGCTGGCGTGCCTGGACCTTGCGTACAGCCGATGGCGTCGAGGGCGAGCCGGAAGAAAACCTGACCGGCGAGCGCAAACTGGTGACGATTTATACCGATGGTGGCTGCCTGGGCACGCCCGGCCCTGGCGGATATGGCGCCGTGTTGCTCACCGGCCATCAGCGCCTGGAGATTTCCGGTGGCTTTCGCCTCACCAACAATACCCGCATGGAACTGATGGCAGCGCTCAAAGCCCTGAAACGCTTGAAAGACCCTTCTATCGTGCGGCTCTATTCCGATTCAAAGATTCTCGTCGAGGGTATGCAGAAACGCCTGGGACAGCGCCGGGGCGGGCAAGATGGGCGACGCTTTGGCTATGAAGAGGGCGCCGATGCCGACCTGTGGGAGCGGCTCATCGAGGCATGCGCCCAGCATGAAGTCACCTTCATCTGGGTCAAGGGGCATGCAGGCAACAAAGAGAATCAGCGCTGCGACCGGCTTTCCGCCCAGGCAGCAAGAAGCGGACGCCTGGCAATCGATGTCGGCTTCGAGAACCAGATTGTCCAGCGGCTGGGATTGGATGGCCTCGAATAAACCATGCTGTATTAAAGAGCGGCCAGGCAGAGAAGCTGGCATTGAGATTGCAGTGAGTTCCTCCCTGTGGTCTTCCCCTGTAGGGGGTGTGGTTCAGAAGTCTGGGCTACAGCAACTCAAGACCACCAGCGATCAGTGCATCACACTATCTGACAAGCACGGGAGGAAAGGCATGCAAAGCATGATGGAGCGTACTGCCGCCCCTGGCATACTCTCCTTTGAGGAGCGGGCAGAAATCCCCGCGCCCATCTCTGAGGTCTACCGCAGGTTGACCGACTTTTCGCGCTACCCAGAGTTCATGACCAACGTAAAGGAAGTGCGCCCATTGGGCGGCGGACGGTATCACTGGGTCGCCCGTGTCCTGGGCACAAAGCAGGAGTGGGACTCTGAGGTAACAGACCAGCAGGAGAATCAGCGCATCTCCTGGCGTAATCTGAGCGGCCCCACGAACATTGGGACCATCCGCCTTCAGCCGCTGCCCAACAACCGCACCGAGGTGCAGCTCCGCATGGAGTACGCGCCGCCGGGCGGGGTCATGGGCCAGAAACTGGAGCAGCTTGTCCAGTCCAACCGCAAGCAGGTCAAACAGAGCCTGGAGAACCTCCGCCGCTCTATCGCTGGCGAACGGGAGTATGGCTTTGTGGGCGCAGCACCAGGACTCACGCCGGTAGCTGGCGCTCTCACTATTCCCACTGTGGCTGGCGTCATCGGCGGGATTACCTCCTACGCCATCCTGCGCAACCGCCGCCGAAAGGCTGCACGTTTCCTGATAGGCCAACAGGCAACCCGCGTTGAGCCGCCTGGTGCCATCGGCGGCTGGCTACTCGCACTCACCACGATAGGAAGCATCCTTGCTTCGGCAAACTATCGCCGGATGGGCGAACATGGCAAAGCCGTCTCTATCGGCCAGTATGCTCCGGTACTCCTGGGGTTGGGCATTATGTCCCGCATGTTGGGGCATCGCGCCTTGAAGCCTTCGCTCCCAGGTTCGGTCGCTAGCTGGGCCTTCACCAGCGCAGCTTTGGGGTCGGTTGCTAGCTCGCTCATTGCAAACTTGCGCGGCAAGCGCCATGATGGCCTGTTCATCGGACACTGGGTACCCACGTTCATTGCAGCGGCCATCCTGAGTCGGCTCTTCAACCGCCCGTAGTTTCCTGCTCATTCGCTTCAAAGCGACCAGGGGCAGAGCTATGGCGTAGATATGCTGCCAGCGCTCTGCCCTTTCCATCACACATCTAACTGCACAGCGTTTGCAGCGCTAGCCACCTGCTGGCGCTATGCGCCCCCTTTGCCCGTGAGCCTGCCAAGCTCTTCCAGCGCGGCGGGATTCTCCAGCGAAGAGAGATCACCAGGGTCTTTTGCCAGGAAGATAGCGCGGATCGTGCGACGCATAATCTTGCCGCTGCGGGTGCGCGGCAGATCGCTGACGAAATGGACCGCCGCCGGGCGCAATGCTTTGCCCAACTCGCGCGCCACCTGCTCTGCCACCTCGGCGCGCAGTTGCTCGCCAGGCTGATATTCCGGGCGCAGCACGGCAAAGATCACCAGTTCCTCGCCTTTCACCTCATGGGGCAGGCCAATCGCTGCCGCCTGCGCGACGGCAGGATGGGCGCAGGCGGCGGCCTCGGCCTCGGCTGGCCCCAGACGCTTGCCAGCAATCTTGATCGTATCATCCGAGCGGCCCCGAATATACCAGAAACCATCGGCATCAATCTCCGCCCAATCGCCATGCACCCAGGTGTCTGGCAGGCGCGACCAGTAAGTATCCAGATAGCGCTGTGGATCGCCCCAGAAGCCGCGTGTCATGCCAGGATTGGCCGCCCGAATAACCAACTCGCCAACAGTCCCTCGCACTGGCTGACCCTGCTCGTCAACAACATCCGCTGCGACACCAGCTACCGCGCCGGAAAAAGCGCACGGCTTGAGCGGCTGGATCGTTGTGCAGCCCACAATGCCGCCGGAAATCTCTGTGCCGCCAGAGTAGTTGATGATGGGCCGCTCGCGCTTGCCAACGTGTTCAAAAAGCCAGTGCCAGGCTTCAGGCGTCCAGGGTTCGCCGCTGGAGCCAACCAGAACCAGCGAACTAAGGTCATGTCTCGCTGGCAGATCATCCCCCGCTGGCATCAAGGCGCGAATCAACGTCGGCGAGACACCCAAGTGGGTGACGCGATAGCGCGCAGCCATCTCCCAGAGCCGGTCAGCCTTGGGATAATTGGGCGCGCCGTCGTAGAGAACAACCGTGCCGCCCAGCATCAGCGAGCCGCTGATGACCCAAGGCCCCATCATCCAGCCAATATCCGTCATCCAGAAGAAGCGCTCGCCCGCCTGGAAATCGAAACAGTGCGCCATATCCTGCGCGCCCTTGATCGGAAAGCCGCCATGCACATGCACCGTCCCCTTGGGTTTGCCCGTCGTGCCGGAGGTATAGATAATCATGTACGGGTCTTCGGGGTCCATCTGCTCGGTGGCATACTGATCGCTCTGCCCGGCAGTGGCTTCATGCCACCAGACATCGCGCCCGCCGTTCCAGGCGGCTGGCTCACGCGCCGTGTGCCGATAAACCAGCACATGCTCCACGCTTGGGCAGGCGCTGGCGGCTTCGTCAGCAACGGCCTTCATATCGATCTCCGCGCCGCGCCGATGAAACGCATTGGCTGTAATGAGCAACCTGGCCTCGCACCCCTCCAGCCGCGAGGCAACAGCGCCAGCCGCGTAGCCGGAAAAGATGGGCGTGTAAATGGCCCCTATCTTGGAGCAGGCGAATGTGGCAATCACAACGGCAGGGATCATCGGCAGATAGACACCCACGCGATCACCCCGTCCCACGCCCAATGCCCGCAGCGCGTTTGCCAGCCGGTTGGTTTCGGTGGCAAGCTGCGCGTAGGTCAGCGTTTGCGCTGCGCCCGTCTCGCCCTCCCAGATCACGGCGGGCTGGTCGCGGCGCGCAGACTGCGCGTGCTTGTCCAGCGCGTTGTGGACGTAGTTGAAGCGCCCGCCTTTGAACCACGTCGTCCAGGCAACGCCGCCTGAGCCATCCATCACCTGCTCGTAGGGGCGATACCATTCCAGTTCCAGGTCTTTGCAGACGGCATCCCAAAACCAGCCTGGTTCTTGCACTGAGCGGCGCATCAACTCCTGATAGTCACTGATGCCCTGGGCGCGCATGAAGCGTAACAGTCGGCTGCGCTCCAGATAGGCCGGGCCGGGACGCCAGGCGATGTCGGGCGAATCGCTGTCATGGGCAACCGGAGGGACAAACGATGAGTCAGAATGTGACTGGCCGGGCATAAGCAACTCCTCGTTGAGTATGAGCAAGGTGCGTCAGAGGCATCTTTTACAGTGAGCATATGCCATGCTGCCACGCTGCGTCAAGCCGAACACATGCGCAACATAGCGATCCACCAGGCAGAACGGGCAGAGTGGGCAGAATGGGCAGAACGGGCAGAATTCGCTCCTGAAATACTTGACAATCTCCTTGCTCTTCTGTTATACTCTCTCTTGTACCCTGGACAATCGAAAACGGCTGGCGCCAGGAGCGTAAAAACACTCCCAACGCCATGCCCCAAGCCCTGCCAAAATCAGGAGATGGGGCTGTGGGCATCCTATCCTCACAGCGGCCACCTCTTCAAGCACTCGTGCGCCTTTTTTCAGCCAACCAGACGCACTCAGCTAACGGGGCAGCCGCTTTCGACGTTTTCTGGGGCTGTTTTGGGAGTTTTTCGCTCCCGCGAGCCAGGCGGGCTGACTCAGCCCGCCCGTCGAACCGTTGTGAGGTGTTGTCATGCCCATTTTCAACTTCTCCTCTCCATCCACGCCGCCGCCCGCTGGGCCACCGCCCAAACCCTCCCGCCAGGAATGGGAGGCTGCTGTCCTGACACGCTTCTTCCCTGCCAAACTCCAGACCCAGGCCAAAGCGGCCCTGCTGGCCCCTGGCCTGCGCGACCCCTATCGCCTGCATCCCTGGGAAGCGCAAGGGCGCTACCAGTCGGGTGTGATCCGTGACGCGCTGGTGGAGCGGCTCTGCCAGATGCTTGCTGACGAGTTGCGGGCCGGGCGGCAGTTGGTGCAGACGCCGCTGGGCGAGCTGCACCGGCTGAAGCGCAATGTGGCGCTGGCTTTCCACGCAATCCATATCGGGCAGCTTTACTGTGAACTGGTGCGTCGTCCAGGCGTGCAGGTGCAGGAGGAGGTGCAGCGCATCCTGGCTATGCTTGGCTGATAGCGCGCCGGAAGACGCAGATGAAAGCGTGGCGAACTGCCTGAAAAATAGTGGGCAGGGAAAAGTCGCAACGTGAATTAAAGGCTATGAAGGGCGGGGCTGGCATCAGCACGCCCTTCTTTGCTACGTTATGGTAAAGAGAATGCAGCAAAGAAGGGCAAGCGCCCTCAGACAAACGAAACCTCCAGGGAGCAGCGCTGCTAGCGCTCCAGAAGGGAACATACGATGGCTGAGAAACCTCCTGCTGATGCCGGAAAATCCTCCGCATCCGATGAACAAACGATACAGCGGCGAAAACCGCCGCTGCAAAAGTGGGCTGATCTGGTTGACGATCAAATCCGCGCTGCCCAGGAACAGGGCGACTTCGATAACCTTCCCGGCGCGGGCAAGCCGCTCAAGCTGGATGACAATCCCTATGCCGGGGATCGCGCCCTTGCGTTTCATCTGCTCCAGCAAAACAACATGCTGCCCCGCGAGCTTGACATCGGGCACGAACTCGATGCTGAGATAGCGCGTGCCGAAAAGCTGCTGGCCGAACTGCGCCGCCAGCGCGATTGGCTGCTCAAGCAGCAGGGCACTTCCCGCGAGCGGGCGCGCGCAGCTTACGCCCGGCTGCGCGACGAGTATGCCACGCGCTACGAGCAGGCGCTCCGCGACATTCGCAGCAAAATCCTGACGCTCAACATCATCGCGCCCTCTACTATGCACCGCCCCCTGATTGATATTGACGAAAAACTCCGCGCCTTCCAGCAAGAGTTTCCACCGCCAAAAGCATAACAGACCCAACAGATGGGGAAGTGGGAACGATGGGAACGTTGGGAACGCTTGCACAGCTCAAGAGGACTTTCAGACTTGTTTTCTTGACAGGGCAGCAATGGAAGTCCTACTATTAGGGCACCCTAATAGTTCTGTCTGCCCGCAGGGATCGTCAAGCAGATTGTACCATGTCCAGAAGAGGCTTGCTGTATGAGACGCTTCTACGTCTTTCTGCTCCTCGCGCTCACGCTGGTGCTGGCGCTCTCCGCCTGTGGTAGCTCATCGGGCGGTGCTGCCAAAGCGACGGTGCCTGCCGCCACGCAGCGGCCAACCAGCACAACCGTTGAGGAGATTACCATCAACGTATATGATAACTACTTTGATCCCCAAACGGTGATTGTCCCAGCAGAACAGCCAGTTGGGGTAACGTTCATCAATAAAGGCGCCAATGTCCACATCGTCGAGATTCTGGGCTTATTCGAGGAGACACCGTTACAGCCCGGCCAATCGAAGCGCTTTATCCTCGTCGCCGACCCACATCCATACAAAATGTACGACGAAATCTATGTCTCTAAAGGCATGGTAGGCAGCTATATTGGCGGGACCAACGCGGCCCAGGCGACACCCACCGGCTCGCCCCCGGCAACAATCCAGGCAGCCATCCAGGCATATCTGGCCTATGTGCAAAATCAGGCAAACCAATTAGTAGAGAACACGCAGACATTTACTGACGCGGTGCTGGCCGGAAATCTGGACCAGGCCAAAGCGCTGTTTGCCCCTACGCGCCAGTATTACGAGCGTATCGAGCCGATTGCCGAGAGCTTTGGCGATCTCGACCCGCAGATCGATGCCCGCCAGAACGATGTCCCCGCAGGTCAATGGCGCGGCTTCCATGAGATCGAGCAGGCGCTCTGGGTGCAGGGAACCACTGCCGGACAGGAGCAATACGCCCGGCAACTGCTGGCAGATGTCCAGGAATTGAATATCAGAGTTGCCAGCATCAAGCTCACCTCGCTGGATATTATCGAAGGGGCCGTCGCGCTGCTGGATGAAGCCTCCAGTACCAAGATCACCGGGGAAGAAGATCGCTACTCGCATACCGACCTCTCCGATCTGGCAGCCAATACCGAAGGGTCACAGGCAGCCTTTGAAGAGTTCGCCAACTATCTCAACCAGAAGGACGCGGCGCTGGTCAATGACGTGGAAGCAAAATTCCAGGCAGTCGAAGCGGCCATTCTCCCCTACCGCCGGGGAAGCGGCTTCGTGGCCTACAACACCCTGACCCCTGACCAGACGAGACCCATTGCCCAGGCGCTGGATGCCGCCGCCGAAGCGCTCAGCAAAGTAGCGAACGAACTTCCACCAAACTGAGCATATGCCTTGTCGTGTCCTTCCCCAACGGGCACGACACATCATCCATGTCGTTATACACAGGTGGGAGAAGTATGTTATGGACCGAAAAATGAGTCGTCGCAGCGTCCTTATCACCGCCGGAGCCGCAGGCGCCGGGGTCGCGCTGGGCGCGGCAGGCTATACCCTCAATTCTCTCAACAACCACCACACCAGCGGGACGCAGACCAGCGCGGGCCAGAATGCGATCCCCTTTTATGGGACGCACCAGGCAGGAATTGCAACCCCGGCCCAGAATAACTTACACTTTGCCGCTTTCGATCTCCTGACCACAAGCCGCGACGATGTGCGCGCGCTCTTGCAAATCTGGACCGACGCCGCCGCCACCATGACGAGCGGGCAACCTCTGGGCGAGGGCGCACCATCGCTCACCGCGCCGCCCGCTGATACTGGCGAGGCGCTGGAATATGGCCCGGAGAATCTGACCATCACTATCGGATTCGGCCCAACACTTTTCACGCTCAACGGCCAGGATCGCTACGGTCTGGCAGCCAGACGACCCGACGCGCTTATTGATCTACCACCGATGCCACGCGAAGAACTGGACCCAGATCAAAGCGGGGGTGATCTCTGTGTGCAGGCGTGCGCCGACAATCCGCAGGTGGCCTTCCACGCGGTGCGCAATCTGGCGCGGCTGGCGCGAGGCATTGCCGTGATGCGCTGGTCGCAGTTAGGCTTCAGCCGCACAGCCAGCACCAGCACCGGCCAGGAGACGCCGCGCAATCTGATGGGCTTCAAAGACGGCACTGATAACCTCAAAGCCGAGCAAACCGCGCTTTTCGACAAATATGTCTGGGTGCATGAGCCAGCCTGGATGCAGGGCGGCTCATATGTCGTGACACGCCGCATTCGCATGCGGATCGAAGCCTGGGACCGCGACATCCTTGGCGATCAAGAGAAGGTTATTGGCCGCTACAAGGTGAGCGGCGCGCCATTGGGCCAGACCCGCGAGTTCGACCCCGTTGACCTCAACGCGAAGGGGCCAGATGGCACGCCAGTGATTCCCCTCAACGCACATATTCGGCTGGCAATTGGAGACGGAACCATCAAGATTTTGCGGCGGGGCTACTCGTTCACCGACGGGATGGACCCGCAAACCGGCGAACTGGTGGCTGGTCTCTTCTTCATCGCCTTCCAGCAAGACCCACGCACCCAGTTTGTCCCGCTGCAAATGCGCCTCGCGCAAGAGGACGCGCTCAACGAGTATATTGTACATGTGGGCAGCGCGATCTTTGCCTGCCCGCCTGGTGTACAGGAAGGCGGCTACCTGGGCCAGATGCTCTTCGATGGGTAGACGCCTGGCTTCTTTTCAGAAGGGATGAGACAACGATGTTCATGCTCAGCGACGAGCAGCGCGAAATGCAAGACCTGGCTCGGCAATTTGCCCAGCGCGAACTGGCGCCCCATGCCGACGACTGGGACGAGCGCGCCTATTTCCCTCACGAACTGTTTCCCAAAATGGCCGATCTCGGCCTGACCGGCATGTTGGTGCCAGAGGAGGTGGGCGGCTCCAACCTGGGGCGGTTGATGACCGCCATCATTCTAGAGCAGTTAGCGCGTGCCGACCTCTCAACTGCCGTCTGGCTCTCCGTCCACAATATGGTCACAAGCCTGATCTATCGCTACGGCAATGCGGAGCAGCGCCAGCGCTGGGCCGCGCCAATGGCAGCGGGCAAACTGCTGGGCGCGTTCTCGCTCAGCGAGGCTGGCGCTGGCTCCGACGCCGCCGCGCTCACCACCACCGCCCGGCGCGAGGGCGAGAACTATCTCCTCAATGGCTCCAAGATGTGGGTCACAAGCGCGGGCGTCGCCGATGTCTATGCCGTGATGGTCAAAACCGATCCAGCAGGGGGGGCGCATGGCATTAGCTGCCTGATCGTCGAACATGGGACGCCGGGCTTCAACTTCGGCAAGCTGGAGCATAAAATGGGCATGCACTCCTCGCCTACCGGCGAACTGCTCTTTGACAACTGCCGTGTGCCCGTCGCCAATCGGCTGGGCCAGGAAGGCCAGGGCTTTAAGATTGCGCTCTCCTCCCTGGATGGGGGACGCATCAACATTGGCGCTTCGGCTACGGGCCTGGCAGGCGCGGCGCTGGACATCGCCACACGCTATGCCCAGGAGCGCCAGCAGTTTGGGCGTGCCATCGGCGCGTTCCAGGGGATACAATTCATGCTGGCCGATATGGCGATGAAAGTCGAGGCGGCGCGGTTGATGGTCTATCAGGCGGCAGCCAGAGCCGACGCGGGCGACCCCGCGCTGAGCCTCTACGCAGCTATGGCAAAATGCTTTGCTACCGATACGGCCATGCAGGTGACAACCGATGCCGTCCAGGTGTTGGGCGGCGCGGGCTACGTCCATGATTGGCCGGTGGAGCGCTATATGCGCGAGGCCAAGGTGACGCAAATCTTTGAAGGGACCAATCAGATTCAGCGGGTGGTAATCGCCCGGCAGTTGCTGGGAAAGATTGCCACCGAAACAATGCGATAGATATGTCACATCTCTATCTTGGGAGCGAAAACCCCCAGGAGATTGAACGGCTGGCCGCGCAGCAGCCGGGCGTGGAAGAAGCCCTGCGGCTGGCGCTGGCGCGCTGCGCCTTGCCGTCCAGGCCGCGCGTGCTGGAGCCTGGCTGCGGCACGGGCGTCCTCACCCGCGCCCTGGCAACAGCCCTGCCGGACGCGCGTATCACAGCGATTGATCGAGATGAGCGCCTGCTGGTCGAGGCGCGCAAGCGCTGCCCCGAAGGGCGCATTCGCTTCGAGCGCCAGGACGCCGCCGCCCTGCCCTATGCCACGCGCTCGTTTGATCTCGCCATCTGTCGCTATGTCCTGATGCACCAGGAGACGCCGCTGGCCGTCGTCGGAGAGATGCACCGCGTTGTCGCCCTGGGCGGCTATGCGATTGCGTTCGAGCCGGACTGGGGCGCGCGGGCCGTCTATCCGCCGAACGCAGGCGAAGCGCGGCTGCTGGAGCTTGCCATCGCCGCGCGGCGCTGTGGCTGGCCCGATGTCTTGATCGGGCGCAAGCTCTTTGCCCTCTTTCGCCAGGCCGGTTTTCTGCCGGTCCACATTCAGGCCGCCGTCACCTGCCAGACGGCAGACGAGGTGCCAGAGTCAGGCGCGGCTAGCAACATCACAGGTAATCTGGCGCAGTTGATGCAGCAGAGCCGAGACTTCCTGCTTGAGCATCATCTGATCTCAGTTGAGGAATTGGACGAGGCGCTGCATCAGATAGAAGACCTGCCGCGCGACCGGGATTACTTCCTCGCCAGCATGGAGTTCACCGCCATTGGCGAGAAAAGCGCGCCGCCGCTGATGGGCGAATGAAGCGCAAGCGTCCTTGCCGACCCGATGGTCCCTGCATGGTGCCCCTTGAACTATTGCCCGCCCGATGCTATGCTCTCTACCATCAGAGGACTGGCCGGGCCGTTGATGCCAGCAGCTTTAAACCAGACAGGTGTATCAGATGGCACACGCAGCATTCGAGCAAGACATTTTTGTGAGCGTCCCTCCCGAAATGGTGAGTAACTTCCTGGCAGCCATGCAGAACCACCCTCAGATTCACCCGCTCATCGTGGCGATTACCCCACTCGATCCCACAACCGGGCAGGATGGAAGGCTGGTGCAGCGCTATCACATCCGTGATCGGATGCGGCTCGGCCCCTTCACGCTGGCATTCACCTACCTGGCAACGCTCCAGACCGACGCACCAGGCGAACTCCACTTTGAGGCGTTCCAATTTCCACGCATCCGGCTCTCCAACACGACGCGCTGCCTGCCAGAAGGGACGGGCACGCGCGTCAGCGAGCAGGTGCAGATTGAGGCGCCGCGCCTCCTGATGCGCACCGTCTTTCAGCAGGCCAGACAATCGCATCACCACATGTTGCTCAATCTCAAACGCCACTTAGAAGCCGCGCAGGCAACAGCTTCTGCCCCTCCCGGTTAAGCAGAAGCCATCAAGACGTTTCTTTCCAACGAGACGAGAAAGGATAAGGAAGTCATGCAAGCTGCCAAACAGGAGACACCAGCAAGGTATCGCCCAGGCAAAGGCGAGCCTCCGCGTCCCCAGGTCAACTGGTGGCTGCGCCTGACCAGCGCGGGCTGGGATCAACCCCAGGAAACCATCGAGCAGCGCGAACGACTGCGGCGCAGTCGCCTCACTGCCTGGATTATCCTGGGACTATTGGGCACGCTCGTCGCCTTCCTTCCCGCAGGCATTCATGACCCGCCTTCAGTGGCGGCAATGGGCATCGCGGTCGTAGGGCTGGCGCTGGCGGCAGCGCTCAACCGTCATGGATATGTGAGCGCGGCAGGAGTGGTACTGGTTGGACTCATGTGCGGGGCAGTGATCGGCATTATCATCGCTGCACCCGGCGGGAAGATCACTCTGGTTTACCTGCCCGCCTATGATATTCTGGCGCTTCCGGTAGTGATCGGGGCTTCGATCTTGCCGCGCGGCGCCTCATTTATCATTGCCGCTGCCGATATTGCGCTCATCTATGGCGATCTGCTGCTGCAACCCAAAGCCGCTGACCTCCAGGCGCAAATCAACATTTATGGACTGGTGGGTATCGGGGGCCGGGCGGTAGCGATTCAGATCATTCTCGCGGTCGTCGCCTACCTGTGGGTGCGCGGCACCGACGAAGCCGTGCGCCGCGCTGATCGCGCCGAAGAACTGCGCGCCAGCGAGCAGCGCTTTGCCGAGGCCGAAGCGGCCTGGGCAAGAGAAGTGAGCTTCTTCGTCCAGCGCATGATTGAAGCACTCAGCGCCCTTGCCAACGGGCGCGAGGGTCTGGTCATCTTACCCGCCGACCATCCCCTGCACGAGCAGGCCACCTTCATCAACGCGCAGCTCAAACAATTTCATCGGCTAAAACAGGCGAGCAAAACGCACGACGAGCAGGTGGCTCCAGCCGCCGGGCGGTTGTTGAGTGTCTTGCAGCGTATGAACGACGGCCAGGCGACGATTAACTGGCTCGACCCCCGCCAATTCTCCACCCAGGTGCCGCTGGTGGACGAGATGGCAAGATACCTCTATTTCATGCTTCAGGGGAAAACCGTGCCATCTGCCCAGACAACCCGCCCGTATCCATTTGATCGCCGCCCGTAGGAGGGGCCAGGCTGCGCGTTGCAGCCCTGCCCCATCGCTAAGAGGAGCGCGCTGCTGGGGCAAGCGCGCTTTCAGGCGAATCCAACGTTAGAGTTGGAAGCTCTGGATGCTGTAGGTCGTGGCCGATGTAGCTGTGACGATCCAGAGCGTCTGGTTCCCAGCGCCGGTTGATGTCACCAGCACAGATTGCGGAACGGCAAGGAAGCCCGGCGTCAATTTTCGCCAGCTTGTGTCGCCGCTTTTCCAGGCATAGAAAGCAGTGGCTGGTCTACCAGACTGCTGAGTGATAAAGGCGAACACCACTGAGCCATCGTTGAGAACTCCCAGAGGCAGGCCAGGATTGGCATTGGCGTCTGGGAAGCCCTGCGTGGGCGCGGACTTCCAGGTCTTGCCGCCATCGATGCTGACCTGAAGGTCGGCGGGTGAATCGACGAGCGCGCCATTTCCCGTCCTGGGGCGCGTGCTGGCAAGATACCCACCGCCCTGGCGCGTCGGCGCGTTGATATAAAGCAGCGGCTGCCCTCCATTCCCAACACTGACCGCGACCATCCCTTGATCGGTATTGCCAGGAAGCGGCCCTACCTGCGACCAGTGCGCACCAGCATTATCGCTGCGCCAGAGTGTCAGGGACTCGCCGCCCCCAGCGCTGCATGTAATGTCTGATGTAATCGCAAAAACGGTCGAGCCAGCAGGCACAGGCGCAATGTCACAGATATACCCGGCTCCGGTCAGTCCGTTATCGATAAACTGCCAGGTGCTGCCACCATCATTACTGACGACCAATCGGGCGCCAGCCTCGCCCTCAAGCTGATTGTACTGGCTATAGGGACCAAAGGCCGCGTAGAGACGATTTCCCTGGGGACGCAGGACGTTATTCTCGTTGACTTGCCCTATCGCTTCGTCCAGAATCATTGTATCGCCAACGATTCCCGACGCCGGGAACTGTACCTGGCTCCAATGCGCGCCGCCGTCTTTGCTCACATACTGGAGCGCGCAAATGTTGCCCCCGCCAGATAAAGTGCTATCGCTGCCCAACGTATGACTAACCACGCAGGTGCTGCCTGAGCGCGTCCCGCCAACCGTCAGAAAGACGGTATGCGCATCCAGCGGGCTGACGAAAAAGGTTGGGGGGAACTGGTCGGAAGCCTTGCCCGCAGGCAAGGCAAAATCTTGCCAGCTTTTGCCTTCATTCTCTGTGCGGGCAAGCTTCAGTTGGCCTGAACTATCGGTCGTCAGCAGATAGACAACCTGTGGGTTGCCTGGCGCAATCTCTGGCAGCCCCTTCAGATTGGACAACCCGGCATAGGAGGTAAACTGGCCTGAGCGACCAGCGGGAGATGATGAAGCTGTAGATGTGGTTGTATGAGGCTGACCCGTTTGCGTGCCACGCCCGGCGGTAAACCCATGAAACAGCACGACAAACAGCACAACTACAGCAGCAATGGTAGCAACGGCCAGAGCCGTTTTTAAGCGTCCTCGCAACATATCCTGTTTTCCTTTCATGCGATGTATCAGCCTGAACCTGCCTGGGAGTTTCCTGGCTGGGGCAGCAAGGCGCGCGCGGCGTTCTTGCTGTGTCAGCAGGTTCAGACGGTCTTCCAGGCGCTCAGCGGAGGGGAGCCTGGCGCGCCAGAGGGCGCCATCGTCAAGAAGACGGCGATGCAGCGGCTCAAGCTCAGGAGGCAAAGGCTCTCTTGTTGGTAATGGATCGTTCTGGTCGGCCATGTATTAGCTCCCTTCCCACTGAGAAGAGGAGGGTTGATTTTCTGAAGGACTGAGCCGCTCGCGCAGCAGGGCCAGCGCGCGGCGTAAACGAGTGCGCACGGTGGCCGGTGGGATGCCCAACGCGGCGCCTACTTCGCTGGCGTCCATCCCGGCGTAGTAGCGCAATACAATGATGATGCGATAATCTACTTCCAGGCTGTTCACCGCCTGGCGCAGATCAAGCGCCGCCGTGTGATCGCTGGCGCCTGGGTCGCTCCCCAGCGTAGCGATCAGATCGGCAGCATGCCCATCATCGAGGGGTTCCATCAGGCGCTTCCCAGTCCCGAAGCGCCCACGCTGCCAATCGCGGCAGACATTCACCGTAATGCGCAGCAGCCACGCGCGCAGCGCGGCCAGGTCGCGCAGTTCCGACCATCCCTGCCAGGCACGCATCAGCGCTTCCTGGGCGGCGTCCTCGGCATCGGCCACGCCAACGAGCGCCGCCGCAGCCCGCAGCATCGTCGACAAATGCTGTGGCGCCAGGGCTGCAAACTGTTCGCGCTCGCTCGTTTGACTAACAGGCTGTATACTCTGCCGAATGAACACGCCCTGCTCCACCTTTCCGTCCGTGCCTCACAGCGCCAATATCCCAATTGGCGCGATGAGAGGAAAGCTCTGAATGTCATCCATATGAAAGACGGAGTGAGAGGGCCAAAGTGTTTGCGCGCCAGCGCGCTGTGGCATAGCAGTTGCAAGGCTTTTTTATGTTGGTGCCAGATTGGGAAGAGGGCACGGTGTATTTCAAGCAACAGAGATTAGAGGATCAGACATGGCTCTTGACGACTTTTTTGAAGCGGAGGTAGGCGTCGCGGTAGCGGCAACCGCTTTACTTGCTTCGCCGCGCGTGCGTAAAGCCCTGCGACGGGGCGCAGTCTATGGGGTGGCCGGAGTGCTAAGGGCCGGGGATGCCATGACCAGCTTCGCCAGAGGCGTTGGACGGGGCGCCCAACAAGCTGCTGCCCCGGCAACCGGCGCGGCACAGGGGCAACACACAGCAGGAGGCACAGGGTCATGAGCGAGACGCCCAATCCGAGCGAACAGATTCCGGCAACCGCCCGCGCGGAAGCCTTGCTCGACAAGATGGGAGAGCGTCTTGGTCGCTTTTTATCAACAGCGGGCCAGGAAATTCGCAAGGCAACGGCCCGCGCGCGCGAGGAAGCAGAAGACATCTGGGCCGAAGGGCAAAACATGCGCCGGAGTTGGGAAACAAAACCGCCCGAAACCCACTAATGCCGCGCTTCGTTGAAGAGGCGTACCGTGCTTGCAGTGCCGCGTCTTTCGGCACGCCAGCACAGTGGCTGGTGCTACAGGCGGATGGAGAGTATGGGCCACATATTTGGGGAAGTGTATGAGTGCCGTTGTTGCTGAGGAACCGCGCCTGCTCCACAGCCTGCCGGGGCGCATGCGCGTGCATGTCCCTGCCTGGTCTGGGCAGCCGCGCGGCATCGAGACACGGCTGCGCCAGCTTCCAGGGGTCAAAAGCGCGCAGGCCAATCCATTGACCGGCAATATCCTGATCGGTTTTGACCCGGCAGTGACCAATCAGCAGGCGCTCATGGCCGCCGTGCGCGCGCTGACGCCAGAGACACCCGCAGAACCAGCGGAAGTGCCAGCGCAGCGGCGCGCCCCTGAGCGCCCGCATGTGCTGCACGAACGGTATGGAGCTATCAGGCGCGCGCGCATCCCGATGCGCGGCCTCGACCGGAATCCTCAACTTGCCCGCAAGATCGTCGAACACCTGGAACGCTGGCCTGGAGTGCAAGCACACGCCAGCCCGCTCACAGGCCGGGTGCTGGTGGAGTTTAGCGAGCATGAGGTTGAACTTGATGATCTGATTGCCGAGATCACCGGGATGGAACTCCCGGAGGTACCTGGCGAGGATCGGCCAACGCATCCGCTTGATCCTGGCCCGCTGATCCAGAGTTCATCTCGCCTGCTTGGAGCAGCGCTGGGCCTTGGAATCATCGCTGCCCGCCGCGCGCTGGGCATTCAACAGCCAATCATTCCCGGACCTCGCGCCGCGCAAACAGCGGTCATCATCGGCATCCTGCAAGGCTTCCCCTTTGTGCGCAACGGGCTGCGCAAGCTGCTGGGCCGCAATGTCGCCGATATTGTGCTGGCAGCGCCCGGCATCATTACCCTCACGCTCTCCAACAGCCCACTCGGTCTGGCGCTTGCCGGCTCCGAAGCGCTGCGCCTGCTGACCGAGGTGCTTCCCCGTCGCAGCGCGTGGCGGCGTTATGAAGAACAGGTGGGCCACGCGCCTTCGGCCAGGCCAGGCAAGCACATTCGTCTGGAAGCTGGCGAGCGCGCGCCGCGTATGGCAACGGTATTGGAAGGCGTCGGCACCTCGACTGGTCTGGATGGCCTCCCGGCACCCGCCGTTCCCGGCGCGGCGGTGAGCGCAGGCGCCCAGATGCACGGCGGCCCTTTTGTCTTAGAATTGCACAGCCACGAACCGTTCATCCCGGCAGAACGCCCGGCTCCGCTCGCCAAAACACTCTATGATCGCTACCAGCAGGCACTGAGTCCCGTTTCGCTGGCCTTCGCGCTGGGCACCGGCCTGCTCACCAGATCATTCAGCCGGGCGCTTCAGGCGCTGGTGCTGGTCAACCCGCGCGTGGCGGTGATCGGCAAGGAATCCGCCGATCTCGGCGCGGCGGCCCGCGCCTTGCGCGGCAGTGTCACTGTGGTGAGTTCAGCGTCCAGGCGGGCAATCCGCCTGCCTCACCTGCTGCTGTTTGATAGTCCGCGCGTCCTGACGGACGGGTTTGAAGTGACCAGCGTAGTCGCCCTGAGCGAACGCCACGAGGCCGATGAGCTGCTGAAATTAGCGGCTGGTGTTTCCGTCGCGGCAGGCTCGCCCTGGGGCCGCGCCTTCCCGGCGGCAGGCCGCACCCCCATGACGGACGGAGCCTTTGACGGCGCCGTTGCCAGCGCCTCCGCTGAGGGCGCACGCTGCTCCCTGGAACCATTCCAGGATTGGGAGGCGCTTCCAGCCAGTTCGCGCCTGCGCTACCGGGGCGACTACGTGCTGCTGCTGCGCCGCGAGCGCGAAGAACAGCCGCTGGCGCTCTTTGCGCTGCGGCCACGTCTGGCCGAGGGCGTCACAGAATTGGTGCGAACGTGCCAGCAGCGGCGAGTTGAGCTTGGGCTGATCGCCAGAGGCAACCCATTGGCCGCGCAGGCAGTGGCGCGCCGCGCCGGGGTGCCGCTGGTCTCCTACGCCGATGTTGTCGAGGCAATTCGCGCGCGGCAGGCCGAGGGCGCGCTGGTCAGCTATGTCGCGGATGGCGAACACGCGGCGGAAGCCTTCGCGGCCAGCGATCTGGCGGTTGGCCTCACTGACGGGCGGAGCCATTTCCCGGCGCGTGTCGATCTGCTCGCCCCCGACCTTGGGGCGATTACGGCCATCATTGAGGCGGGTGCCAGGCACGACCTGACGGTACGCGATTCCGTTGGCCTCTCGTTGATCGCTAACACCGTAGGCATCTTCTGGGGGCTGCGCGGCGAAGGCGGCCTGGAAGCCGCTTCCACAACGGTCTACGGCGCGGCGCTGGGCGCGCTGGCGATAAGCTGGCAGCGGCTGCGCGGCGGCGAGCGCCCGCGCTCGGCGCTGGCGCGCATCAGCGACCCACACCCGGAGCGCTGGGGGCAGCGCACCATTCCCAATGTGCTGCGTACCCTGAACACCACGAAAGAGGGTCTGACCACCGCCCAGGCTTTGGAGCGCCGACAGGCAGCCGCGCCAAAGGCACAGCGCCAGACGCTGGGTGCCGCGCTTCTGGATCAACTGCGCTCCCCGCTCACCAGCATCCTGGCTGCTGGCGCCGGCCTCTCGCTCGTCGTGGGAGCAGTTGCTGATGTGGGCATCATTGCCGCCACCATCGGGGCAAATATCTTGATCGGCGCCTGGCAAGAGCGCCAGGCCGGGCGCGTGGCCGAAACGCTGGCGCGCCTGGGGACTACGACGGCGCGTGTCCTGCGCGATGGGCAGAGCGTCAGCATTCCGGCGAGCGAGGTTGTGCCCGGCGATATGCTGCTGCTGGCAACCGGAGACCGCGTAGCCGCCGATGCGCGCGTCGTCAGCGCGAGCGGGCTGGAAGTGGATGAAGCGGCGCTGACCGGCGAATCGCTGCCGGTACCCAAAGCGCCTACCGGCGGGACCGCCGCCAGCCGCATCCTGCTGGAAGGCAGCGATGTCACCTCTGGCACAGGCCGCGCCGTCGTTGTGGCCGTCGGGCGGTACACGCGCATGGGCGCCACTGCCGCCGCGCTGGCGCTGGATGAGACCAAAGAAAGCCCGCTTGGGGCGCGGCTCAGCCGCCTGCTGCGCCAGACACTGCCGCTGGCGGCCATTGGTGGCGCTATCGTCACCACCTCCGGGCTGCTGCGCAACGGCGCGCTGGCATCGCAGCTCGCTATTGGCGCCAGCCTGGCACTGGCCGCCGTCCCCGAAGGCTTGCCGCTGCTTGCCAGCGTGGGCGAGGCCGCCGTTGCGCGGCGGCTGGCCGGGCGGCACGCGCTGGTGCGCCGCCTGGCCGCCATTGAGGCCCTGGGCCGCGTTGACGTGGCCTGTGCGGATAAGACCGGCACCATGACCCAGGGGCGCCTGGCGCTGCGGGCCGTCGCCAGCCTGGACCAACAGGCCAATCTGCCCTGCAAACTCCCGGTGGACCTGCGCCATGTGCTGCTGATCGCTGCCCTCGCCAGTCCACATCCTGACGCGCTGGGCGCGGGCGCGCACCCTACCGATGTAGCCGTCACCGAAGGCGCGCTGGGCGCCGGACTGGGCGAAGAAGCGCGCGCCAGACGCGAAGCTGAATCGCCGTTCGATCCCATGCAATCGTTTCACGCCGCCATCGCGCAGGGGCGGCTCTGCGTGAAGGGCGCGCCTGAAGCGCTGGCCCCGCGCTGCCAGTGGCTGATGCGCGCTGGCGAGCGCCAGCCGCTCACCGAGATCGATCAACAGAGGTTGCTCGACACTGCCCAGCGCCTGGCCGACCAGGGGCTGCGCGTGCTGCTGGTCGCTGAAGGCGCAGCAGAGACGCCGGTAGATAATCCACAGGGGCTGGTCGCCCTTGGTTTTGTGGGCATCAGCGATCCCCTGCGCCCTTCGGTCAGGGCCGCTGTGCAGCGCTGCCAGGAGGCGGGTGTGCGCGTCATCATGCTGACTGGCGATCATCCGGCGACGGCCCGCGCCATTGCCCGCGAGGCCGGGCTTTTACGCGAAAATGACGGAATTATCACTGCGACAGAACTGGCCGAACTTCAAAATGGCGAGCTAGATGAGCGATTGGCGCACGCAACCGTCATCGCGCGCGCCACGCCGCTGGATAAAGTCCGCATCATCGAGAGCCTGCGCCGCCAGGGCCACACCGTCGCCATGACGGGCGATGGCGTCAACGACGCGCCCGCCCTGCGGCTGGCCGATGTGGGCGTGGCGATGGGCAAAGGCGGCACGGAGGTTGCCCGTCAGACGGCTGAGGTGGTGCTGGCCGACGACGATTTCTCTACCCTGGTGGAAACACTGGTGGAAGGCCGCAGTTTCTGGGGCAATATCCGGCGCGCTTTGAGCCTGCTGCTGGGCGGCAATCTTGGCGAGGTAGGATTGATGGTTGGGGCGGGTCTGCTGGCGGTGATGACTCCGCTCTCCGCTCGCCAGATACTGGCCGTCAATCTCGTGACGGACGTGCTGCCGGGGCTGGCCGTC
>Ga0209581_1000730_pt1 | contig 52547 bp, 55 predicted proteins | sample Coa_R2_FD_187160 | JGI IMG/M metagenome (GOLD analysis project Ga0209581, IMG submission 187160) | Surface soil microbial communities from Centralia Pennsylvania, which are recovering from an underground coalmine fire - Coalmine... | ecosystem: Environmental > Terrestrial > Soil > Unclassified ...
TTTACCTGGCAAGCAGATGGCCATCGACGCCGACCTGAGCGCCGGCCTGATTGATGAAAACGAGGCCCGCAAACGGCGGCAGCAGATCGCTCGAGAAGCGGAATTCTATGGGGCCATGGATGGCGCGGCGCGATTCAGCCAGCGCGACGCCCTCGCGACGATACTGATTACTGCCATCAATATCGGCGCAGGCTTTCTGATCGGAATTTTCTATCTCGGGCTTTCTTTCCAGGACGCGCTGCGCACCTACACGATTCTGACGGTCGGCGACGGACTTGTGACCATCATCCCCTCGTTGCTTGTTTCTGTAGCGGGCGGAATGGTTGCAACGCGCGCTTCGTCGGAGGCCAGCCTGGGATCCGACCTGGGCAGGCAACTGCTGCCGCGGACACGCCCTTTATGGATTGCTTCCGGAGTGATGCTTGCTTTGGGGGCGATTCCGGGCCTGCCGAAAATGTCTTTCTTTCTGCTTTCCGGGGTAATGGCGCTCCTGGCGAGAAAATCAAAGGACCTGGAGCTTGCCTCTGAAGCGCTGTCCCGGGCCGAACCCACCGGGCCCAAACCCAAAGCAGGTGAAGCCCTGCCTGTTTTGCCGCAGCTTGACGAACTCAGCATGGAAGTGGGTTACGCCCTGGTTCCCCTGGTGGACGAATCCCAGGGCGGCCAGTTGCTGAAGCGGATCAAGGCGCTGCGGCGGCACCTTTCGACGCAACTCGGGTTTCTAATTCCAGCGGTGCACATTACGGACAATCCTCAACTTAAAGCCAGGGAATACGTCGTGCGTCTTCGTGGAGTTGAGATCGCCCGATGGCAGACCGAGGAGAATCGTCTGCTGGCGATCAGCGCGGAGACTTCGGCGCCGCCACTCGACGGCATAGACACACGCGAGCCGGCATTTGGTGTGGCTGCAAAGTGGATTGACCCCAGCCAGCGCGAAGTGGCCCTCGCGATCGGGTACGCAGTGGTTGACCAATCCGCGGCCATCGCCACTCACCTGGCGGAAATCATCAAGCGCTTCGCTCATGAACTATTGACGCGGCAGGAAACCAAGCGCCTTCTGGACTCGCTTGCAGAATCACATCCGAAGCTGGCCGAGGAACTCGTGCCAAAAGTCCTCAGCCTGGGAGAAGTGCACCGCGTATTGCAGCAACTCCTCCGAGAACAGGTGTCGATTCGGGACCTTCCGACCATCCTTGAGGCGCTGCTGGATACTTCGGCCGCGGGCAAGAATCCCGTGTTGCTCGTGGAGGCGGCGCGACAGGCTTTAGGCCGTGCTCTGGTGCAGCCGTTGATCAATGAGGAAGGAAAGCTGGCCGTGGTCACTATGGATCCGCAGATCGAGGAGCAGATTTACCAGGCCTTTGAATCCCATGCGGGCAATGCAGGCGCGACCGCTGTTCAGCCGGCGTGTCTCCGTCGGATTCTGGACGGGTTGCGAAGTCTGATGGGGGAACAGATCGCGCTGGCCTCACCGGCGCTCCTTTGCAGTTCGCCAGCCCGCTTCCATCTGCGGCGATGGCTGGAACCTTTTCTTCCCAAGCTGGTGGTGTTGTCGCCTGCTGAGATCCCGAATTTCGTGACGGTCCAGTCCATGGGGGTCGTACGTTGAAGAAAAATGCCGCCGCAAAAGGTTTTGTGATGACACCTTTCAAAGCAGCAAAACAAAATTACGACGCGGTCTCAAACCTGGACCAGGAAGAGCGCAACCGGATGCTGATGGAAAACCTTCCGGAAGTCCACTACATTGCCAGGCGGATCCATGATCGCCTTCCTTCGCACGTGCTTCTTGAGGACCTGGTCCATGCCGGCGTGGTGGGCCTTCTGGAAGCCATCAGGAATTTTGACGCATCGCGCGGGGTCCAGGTCAAGACATATGCCAAGCAGCGGATCCACGGGGCCATACTCGACAGCCTGCGCGGAATGGATTGGGGACCCCGCTCGGTACACCGCCACGGGCGCGAACTTGATGAAGCCCATCAGCGTCTTCGCGCGAAACTTGGGCGGGACCCTTCGGAAGACGAACTCGCAGAACAGATGGGCATGGACCTTGAAGAGTTCCGCTCGCTCTTATTAGACCTTCGCGGACTGAATTTGGGAAGCATTCAGGCGATTGAGGATGAAACCGGGTGGAACGAAAAGGTCTTTAAGTACGCTCCGTATTCGCCTGACGATGATCCGTACTATCTCTGCCTGCAATCGGAAATGCGGGAGTGCCTGGCAAAAGCGATTGGAGAGTTGCCGGAGCGGGAAAGGCAACTGCTGGCGCTTTACTACAACGAGGAATTGACGATGAAGGAAGTTGGCGTCGTGCTGGGAATAGGGGAAGGCCGGGTGTCGCAGATCCACTCGGCGACAATGGCCAAACTGAGAGCGCGTTTGCAAGAGATGCTGGATTGTCGTCCGGAAAAAGCCGTTCACCCCCAGGATCCGGCAAAGGTGTGAGAATGGAACGAGTCATGTCCAACGAAGAGGACAACGCTGCATCGCAGCCTGCCATTGAAAAAGCAGTCGGTGCGAGCGTTATTGTCAAAGGGCGTCAATACTCTCCGTTTGTTTTCGGCAAAGCGTCCAGCATTTCGAAGCAGCAGGCCCGCGATGTGGCGCAACTCCATGAATCCTTCACCTATAACCTGAAAAACCGGCTTTCAGCCACGCTGCAGGCCGCAACAGAAGTTGTTCCGGCTTCGGTGGACGAATTTCCGTACTCTGATTTCGTGCGCAAGCTTCCCGAGGATTCTTATCTGGCGTTGATCGATGTTCAGCCTGCGCACGCGCTCGCGGTCCTGGGCCTTGAGCTTTCCGTGGCCCGCGTCATGATTGACCTGATGCTGGGAGGGGACGGCAGGCCGGCGCCTGCCCAGCGTCCTCTTACTGAGATTGAAGAGAAAGTCCTTCAAATTGCGCTGGACGTGATCTGCGAAGAGCTTGTGGCGGCGTGGCGGCAGGTGATTGAAATAGATTTCAGCTTCGACAGGTCGCGCCGATTAGCCGATCTCTACCGTCTGATACCCTCATACGAGAAGATCCTCATCCTCTGTTTTGACCTTAAGGTGGCTGCGCATACCGGAACACTGACGCTTGCATTCCCCGCCGCCGTGTCATCTGCACTTGTGCGAAAGCTGGTGAGGAAGAGCTCGAGAACACAAAGCCAATTACCCGAATTTCAGGCGCGCATCCGTGAACGGCTTTTGGACTGCGTCTTTGGAGTTCAATTGGTGCTGCCCCCGACAAGGATTAAGGGAAGAGATTTGCTGTTGCTGACCACCGGCCAGACGCTCCTGATTCAGCACACGCTCAGTCAGCCGGCGGTCCTGCTCGTGGCGGGACGCAGGATGTTTTCCGCAGTCCCTGCGCGCAGCGGAACCCAGCGGTGCGCCGCAGTCCGTCAGAAATTTCCCATCTCATTTTCAGATGAAAAGGTCAGTGGATGAACATGGCCAATCAGCAACCATCGAATTCACGAATTCGCGAATACCTGGATCTCTGGGCAAACATCATTTCAGAACGTTTAAACAAACTCGCCCATAAGCCGGTAGCTGTTCAGGTAATTTCCAGGATGGAGACTTCAACCGGTTTCGGGCCGAAAAGTGAAGAAGGGACCTGGGTTCGCTTTGCCACTGGGATAGGGGCCGAGCAGGCCTTCTTCATTTCCACTGAAGACGCTGTGAAATTATCACGATTGCTGCATGGTTCGGGAACCGGGGACGCTGCAGCGGAGGCGGATGCAAACAAGACGGCGCAGGAAGTTTTCATCCAGGCCGCAGCAGATTTCACGGCAACGGCAGGACCCGAACACAACCTTGAACCGAAGTTTATAGGAACCGGCCGCCCGGTGTGGGAGGGCGCGGTCCAGGCAACATATTGCCTTTCTTGCGAGCCGGAAGCATCCGTGATCGTGCACATTCACGTCAGCGCAGAATTGGCTTCGCATCTTCAATCGACGCGGGAAACAGGCGCTTCCGCAGAAAAGAAACGTACCGCAATAAGCTCACGCCCTTCCGCCGCGACAGCCGGCCCTGCAAGCGATGTTCGTCTGGACCTCCTGATGGACGTCGAGTTGGAAGTCGCGCTGCGCTTTGGTCAGCGCGAAATGCTTCTGCGCGATATCCTCAGCATCGCACCGGGAACCGTGGTGGAGCTTGACCAGCAGGTTCAGGATCCCGTCGAGTTGCTGGTGGGAAACAAAGTAGTTGCACGCGGCGAAGTGGTGACCGTGGATGGATACTATGGGCTGCGCATTACCAGCCTTGCCAGTTCCGAAGAGCGGATCGAGTCCCTGAGGAAGTAACCCCGCATGGCGCTGCATTCTCCCGCGGCGATTTGTCAGAACCCTCAATGTACGCAAAGGCGAAGCTTCCTGCACAGGCGGTTGCGCCAACCCAAAGGCATCCGGTTCAACAGGAAATGGTACTGCGGCCTAGGCTGCTTCGAGCAAGGCGCGGCATTGGAATTCTCCAAGTATGACATCAAAGGCGAACGGAGCAGACCGGGACGCTACCGCGTGCCTCTGGGTTTGCTGATGCTTTCCAAAGGGCTCATTTCAAGCGAGGGCATGCAGGAGGCCCTCAAGGCCCAGCGCGAATCCCAGAACGGTCGCTTCGGCGAATGGCTGATGCAATTAGGCGCTGTTACGGAAGCACAACTGACGGCCGCGTTGGGAATGCAGTGGGGCTGCCCCGTGTTTCGTTTGGGCGAAGACCCGGATTTTGAGTCATGTGCGGACATGGTGCCTCTTGGCATTTTGGAATATTCGCGAATGGCGCCGGTGCACTTCATGCCAGCCAGCCGCATGCTTTATGTGGCGTTTTCGGATGGGATCGATTTCCAGACGCTTCGGGCCATCGAAAGCATGCTGGACTGCTCAACGCAGCCCTGTGTCATCAGCGAACGCGAAATGGCGGCGGCGCACGACGCAATTCGCCGCTTGGGCCGGCCTTCGGAGACTGTGTTGGAATGCCCGCGCGACCCGCGTGACCTTGCGCGCGAGGTCTGCGGCTGGGTGGAATCGAGTCAGGCGGAGCATGTCTGTGCTGCGGCGTGTCCGGGGTGTGTCTGGGTACGCATCGAGAGCCGAGCAACCCTTGGGCACCTTTTATTTCAATACGCAGAAAATCGGCAGGGCGATTGCCGTGCGGCAGGGCAGTAAAAGGCACCCGGCAGGGCCGATTCCAGCAGCCTTTAATTTTGGACCACGACCGCCGCGGCGAAACAGATCGCCTGGGGCTTCTCTATTCACTTGTGCGCCAACCACTGTTCGCCAGTGGTGCTATGCGGTCGCCGCTGCTTAGGACGATTGCAAGACATCCGCGGCATTTAAGAACGCCTGCCGCCTGCCGATAAAGCTATCGCGCAGGCGCGAGCACGGCATGCGCGATGCGGAATGAGTTGGTCACAGAACGATTGATTAAATGGCCGTAATAAATCAGAACTTACGAATCCGGCAGTTTGTGAAGCAGGGTGCGCAAGACTATCCAGATGCTCTCTTCCGGGAAGTGAGTTTTTTTCGCCCGTCCGGCGCGCTAAGCCGTATGAACTGCCTGTTGAGCACCGCCCCCGTAGACCTGAAGGAGCTTGGGGTTGCGGCGAAGGAAGCAGCCAGCCTTGCTTCGGAAGCCATAAAGCTCTGCAACTCATCAGCGGTTTGCCTCTCGCGGCCGGTGTCGCGCCTGGAGCAGGCGGTGATCGCCACCGACGCAGACTTTGTTCGAACGCTGCTTCTGACGTGCTGGCTGACAAGGCTGTCGGGAAGCAGCGTCGAATCGCGCGCAAACCAATCGTTTTGGAGCCACGGTCTGCTGGCAGCGCAGATCTGCCGTCGTACCAGCGAGTGGACCGGACTTGTGCCACCGGAGCACGCATTCATGGCCGGACTCCTCCACGATGCCGGTGCGCTGCCCATTTTGACCATGCTTTCCCGCGAAGGGGATTCGAGAGGGCAAGACATCAGGGAAGCCGCGGGAGATTCGCCAGAATACCAGAGGCTTCGCTTCAAGACGGACCACTGCGACCTCGGACGAAGGTTGAACTCCGTCCTGAATTTTCCTCTTCCGGTTGCCGAAGTGATGGCACGGCACCATCAACCGCATTCGGGTGGGTCAGGCTCTCCGCTCTTATCCATTGCTGGATTTGCCGAAGAGATTTGCACAGCCTTGCACCTCACCGCGAAGAATAAACCGGCGGGCGATTGCACGGGCACTATTATCAAAGATGCACTACGAACATGGCTGCCGGGGTTGAGTCCTTCCGCCGCCACTCAGATTGTTGAAGATGTAAATTCTGTTTTTCGATGCCACCCGAACCGATAATCACCATTATTGAGTCCAACGCCAGGCTCGCCACTTTACTTCGCCAGCCATGGGCGCACATGCCTGGCGCTGGAACCTCAAACCAGGATTTGTCTGCCGTCCTGTCTCACCTGCCGGAAATCTCCGGAATAATCGAGAAAGCCGGAGCGGCGCTCAGGGCCCTGATGCCGATCGGGGACCTCGATCGGGAATCAAAGCTTAACGTTGATTTGTACGCCAAAAACCTGCAAAACCTGAAGGCGGTTCTGATGCCGATCCTCGCCTCAGCCCAGGCGCGCCGCGAAAGCCTGCTCCGCAAAAGGGCTGATGCCCGTGAGACCCTGCGTTGGCTCAGCGCGCTTAAGATGACGGAAGCCGAATGAGAACGCCGACACTTACACCCAGCGGCCCATGAGATGGATGCAAGCAAGCCGGAGGATTATTTCAGGAAATCGAGCAAGGTGTTCTGCGATATGCGGCCAAATGCGCTGAGCGCAGCGTTCAATGTGTATTCCGCCTGGACAAGGTTGGAAGCGGCCTTTGCGGGATCAGCTGAGATCAGGGTGCTGGTTTCCCGGGCAAGCGTCAGTTGTTGCTGACTGAGGTTGTTGTTAACGGAATTCAGTTCGTCCAGCGCGTTTCCATAAAACGTCCGCTGCATATTGAGGTTATTGAACGCGGTGTGGACTTCGTCCAGGGCCGCGGCCACGTTGCCGCCGCTCTGGAGCGCGGTGGTCAAATCGTGCAATGCCTGAAACACATCAGACCCCGAGGCTGTGAAAATCGTGCTTCCGGGAAGGTTGATGGAAACATACTGGCTCGGTCCAATTTGGATCTTGTTCGTATCGTTGTTGCCCTGGTAGCTGACCCCGGAAGGCGATGAAGGATCGGTCACAAACGGTTGCGTGGAGAAGGCTGTCCCCGCAAACAGATAATTGCCCTGATAAGCAGTGTTTGCCAGGTTCTGGATTGTGTCCTGGATGGACTGAACTTCCTGCGCCAGGGCCTGTTGCTGTGATGGGGAAATCGCACCGTTTGCGCCCTCCGTGCCCACGGCGATTGCCTGGTTCAGGCTCGCGATGACAGACCCCAGAACGGTGTCCGCCGTCTCCAGCACGCCTTGGACGCTTGATATGCTGCGCTGGAACTGATCGTTGTTGTTGGTCTGGGCCGTATTCTCAATCAGCGCGGCGGTGGCGGCGGGATTGTCGGAGGGGGAGTTCACGCTCCGGCCCGTTGAAATCTCCTGCAACGCCGCATTGAGACGTGCGCGGTCGTTGCTGACGGCGTCCAGCATGGTCAAATACAAATCCGGTACAATTCTCAGTCCCATCTTCGTTAGTCCCTATGTCATGTTGATGGTCGTTTGCATGAGTTGGCTGACAATGGATACGACCTTGGCCGAAGCTTCATAAGCCTGTTGGAACATCACGAGGTTGGCGGCCTCCTGATCGATGGAGACGCCCGAAACCGAATTGAGTTGGTTTTGGAGCTGAAGGATAAGGGCTGATTCCGCCTGCTGCCGGCTGTCTGCAAAGGAAACCTGGCTCCCAATGTTATTCACCATGCCGGCATAAAAGTCCGTGGCGGTTTGCCCACTGACGATGGGTTGGTTCTCGATGGAAGCCAGGGCCAATGCATTTCCGTTGCTGCCGGGCGTTCCATCCGAGCTTGCAGCGATCTGGGCCGGGTTTGTGACGGTCAGCGAGATTTGAGTAGCAGCGCCCGCTGTGCCCGTGAGGGGCGTAAAAAAGTTACCGCCGGGATTGCCGGAAAGATCGTACCCCGCCGAGTGCTGGGCATTAACAGAACTGACGATGCTCGCAGCCAGAGTGTCCAGCGAGTTCAGAACGGACGGGACCGTCTGATCGCGAACTTGCAGAGTTCCGCCCAACGCACCTTCGGTGATCGTTGACGTGATGTCGTTTTGGTTGAAATAAACATGTTGGGTCCCGCTGGCAGGGTCCATTTGGGTTTGCAGAGTAAAGCTCTGGACGCCCACGACCAGGGGCGTCCCGTTTTCTGTTGAAATTGTATAAGTGCCGCTTTCATTGTTTGTGATGTTGAGTCCGATCAGATTGGAGAGTTGGTTTACAAGCTGCGTTCGCTGGTCGATCAACGCGCCGGCGCTTTGCCCGGAAACCCGGGCTGAAGAGATCTGCGCATTCACTTTAGCGATTTCCGACGCGAGAAGATTGACCTGGGTGACATCCTGAGTTACGGTCTGGTCAAGGCCTGTCTGGATCTGTTGCAGGCTGGCCGAAGCTTGATGAAATGCATCGACAAGACTCTGTGCCGCGCTCAAAACCCCCTGCCGCAGCGGCAGGCTAGTCGGGTCCGTTGAAAGCGCCTGGAAGCTGTTGAAGAACTGGCTGATGACGCTTTCCAGCCCTACGCCTTGCGTTTCATTAAACAGTGCCTGGATCTGGTTCGCTCCCCCAATGAACGAGCCGAGTTGCCCCTGAATCTGATTTTCCTGCTGAATCCGCAGTTCCAGGACCGGGTCGCGGATGCTTTGAATGCTCTGGAGGACGACGCCTTCACCGAACAGAAGATTTCCAATCTGCACAGGTTGCTGCTCGGCCAGGATTGCCTGCTCCCGTGTGTAGCCTGGAGTGTTGGCGTTCGCGATGTTGTTGGCTGTGACTTCGAGAGAGCCCTGGTCCGCAATCAAGGCATTGATCGCAATCCCTAATGTTCCGGAGAGGCCTCCCAAGTTCAGTAGCTCCTTTCAAGGGACGATGCCCGAAACGCCGCCGGCTGGAGTGAAGGATAAACTCCCATGCAGTGCGAAAACACATTGGTCATCATGTTCAGCACTTTGCGCCACCGGGCGAGGAACAGCGCATAGGTTTCGTTGAGCTTTGACACTTCGGCGCGGGCCGCTTCGCTTTCATCCAGCAGAGCGCGGAGCCGCTGGATCGCCGTGGGGTTCTCTTTGCCTTCACCCGCGACGAACACCTCCAGCAGTCGTCTGACCGGCGTTGTGGGATGTGATGGTCGTAGAATGCTGCGAATTTCGTTATCCAGCCGACGAATCTCAGCGCAAAGGCGCTCTTTGCAGCGGTCGTGCATCCGAAGGGCCTCAAAGTCGGCTGAAACACAGGCCTGCTGGGCCGCCTGAATCTCCAGGGCCAGACCCTTGATGCGCCGAAGGCGCTCTTCGAGCAATCCGAAAAGTTGCGAGTTTTCAGGTTCCATATCCTAAGCGTCGAGGTCCAAAGAATGCTTTTGTTCGTCGTTCTCCAAGTGTTCGGCGTCTTCTACCTTTCGGGGTTTGACGAGCGGCCGCCGCTTCTGGTGCTGCAAATTGTTGTCGCTCCGGTCATCGGTGGCCCGCGACACCCGCTGAACGGGGAGCATGGAGGAATCAGGGAAATCCACCATAATTCAAATCCCCTTCTGACCCAGGCTGAGGCTAAGATTCCGTATTCGCCGGCCCAAACAGGTCAGCGTGAATCGCGTCTGCCAACTGCCTGTTGTTCACTTCAAAAGTGCCCTTTCGAATCGCTTCTCTCAGAGCCTGCACGCGGTCCTGACGGACATTGGGCAGGCTGGCCAGTTGCGACTTCAGTGCCGATACGTTGATGTCGCTCAGTGATACTTCCTGACTGCCCGTCATCGATTGCGGGCGGGATTTTGCGGCTCCTTCCGCCGACTTGATGCCGCTCGAAGGGCTGACGTCCTTTGTGTTGACCTGCGAACCGTCGAAAGCTGAATCCGGGAAATTGATGTTCAACGAAAGCCTCCTCGCCGTTCGATATCCATCTTCATCGGCGAGAATTTAAAGAACTTTAATCCGCTCCCTGCTCGCGGGCTCGGGATCCACTCGATGTCGCCTTTCGCGGGTTGCGAGGCAGAACTCCCCAATGCAGATTTCTTCAGTCAGATGGCCCATGTCGTTCTCTTTCAATGCGATACAAATCATCTACTTTCGGTCTTGGGTTCTAAGGTTGTGCCTTCATTTCCCCCGCGGCGCAGCGTCCTCTGGGGCCCCGCGCTGTTGGTTACACGCATCGCAACTTCGTGATAGAGCATGCGGGCGAGGCCCAGCCCGCCGGCGTCGGCAATTCCCAGCGCCGCTGCCTGAATGCCAAATCCCTGCATCGTGCCGAACCCCGGGTCATCGACCGGGTCGCCCAGGTTCACCCCTTTTTCCATTTCGGTCCAAAGGTTCGCGATCAGGATTCCTTCAAACTCTCGGCACTCCTTTATTAATTCTTTTTCCCGCGGTCCAGCCACGAGTTGCTTAGCTGCTCGGCTATTGATTGGGGAAGCCAATTCAGATAACCGCGTTGCCGCTGGTGCTGCTATGCTGTTGCTCACATCACCTCCACGCCGGCCTGGACGCATCCATCGGTCTGCATGGCTTCCACAATGGCAATGATGTCCCGCGCCGTCGCCCCAATTGCCTGGAGGCCATTGACGAGGTCCTGTACGGTCGCTCCCTGCCCAAGTTGAAGCCGGTTCGCTGGAGATTCCTGTGTTTGCACAGTGGTTTGCGGGACGACCTCAGTCTGGCCTTTGGAGAACGGCGGGGGCTGTGAGACTTGGTATTGAGTTGAAATCTGAATGGCCAGGTTTCCATGGAAAATGGAACAGACGCCCAGGCTGACATTTCCACCCATCACAACCGTCCCTGTGCGCTCGTCCATCACTATCCGGGCCTTCTGATGGACAGTAACGGGGATAGCTTCAAGTCGTGCTAACAGTTTAGAAATGCTTCCAGTTCCGCCCCCCGGGAGTTTGATTTCGATACGACGGCTGTCCAGAGCGGTGGCAATTGGCTGTGAGAAATTAGAATTGATTGCGTTCGCCACGTTTTCAGCTGTGACGAAGTCTGCGTCCCTCAACAGAAGAGAAAGACTTTTAAGCTGGTCGAGAGTTAAAGGAACGGCACGCTCGACCATGCCGCCCGAGGGAATCCGTCCCGCCGTCGGCTGGTTCACAGTGATGACATTTCCGCTCGTGCCCGCTGTGTATCCGCCGATAACAACGGGTCCCTGGGCAACGGCATAGACCTGTCCATCAGGGCCATAAAGCGGAGTCATCAGAAGTTCGCCTCCCTGAAGACTGCGCGCGTCGCCGGCGGAGGACACGTTGACGTCAATGCGCGTTCCCGGCTGCGCAAACGGAGGCAGCGAGGCTGTAACGAAAACGGCCGCCACATTTCGCGTGATGACGGATTTGGCAGGTGCCTGCACACCCATTTTTTGCAAAATGTCCATGAGCGTTTGCACGGGAAAGATGTCCTGCTGCCCGTCGCCGCTCCCGTTGAGGCCGACCACCAGTCCGTAGCCCATGATGTAGTTGTCCCGAACGCCCGCGATGCTCGAAATGTCTCCAATCCGTACCTGGAGGGGTTTGATACCCTGCGCTTCCTGTTGTGCGGATTGTGCTGCGCACGTCAGGGATGGAAATGCCAGAATGATAAGTAGAAAGGTCGAAATCCTTAATACCTTGGTTGTCATGTCTAGAATCCTGTGACCCTCAGAATTGCCCGGACCAGCGCATTGGGCCGGCGCGTGCTGTCGCTGATCACGCCTTTTCCGTTGACTGTGACGCTCAAATCTGCGAGCGCAGTGGAGGGAACGGAGTTGTCCGGGCTGATGTCCGACGGCCTGACAATGCCGCGCAGAACCACCTGCTGCTCCTGATTATCCACTTTCAACGTTCGGATGGCCTGAACCACCAGGTAGGAGTTGGGAAGGACGTCAACGACGGTTGCAGCCACGCTGGTGGAGAGCGATGAAGTGCTGGCCGTCTGCGCCTGCCCGCTCAGAGCATTCGATGAACTCGGCGAAAAAATATTCTGCCAGCCGGAGGTTGGACCAATCTGGCCCATCAGTGCGCTGACGCTGGAACTTGCCGAAAAGTCACGCGATGCTTTCACCGTCCCAGAAGCCTGCGCGGTGGTCTGCTCGATAATATTGATCGTCAGAATATCGCCCAATCGGTGTGCCTTATCATCGCGGGGAAGCTGCGCGAAGGCACCGTTCGGGTTCCACAGGCTTCCTGCGGTTGGCTGTGTGTTGGCGACGCCCATTTCAGCCTGGTGGATATATTCCTGCAAGCTCTGCTGGTAGGGCACCGCTTTGGGTTCCTTCTTCGCAGATGAAACGCCCGGAATCAGCAGGATCAATGCCATTCCAGGAACAAACAGCCACCAGGTTGAGGGCCTTCCGCTTGAACGTTTCACGTCAATCTTCTCCCCGTAAAGATTTCATCAGTCGGTCGCGTCCGACCACTCTGGCTTGCACGACTTGCCGCGTTTCCGTATTACGGACGCGAATTTCCTGGCCAAGCACTCCCTGCTCGAGCGGTTCGACGACGGTCTTGATGCTGAAGGCCCGACCATGAACGATCAGCGTTGCAAGCGCCCCCGGTTTAACCAGGACCGGACGCTTAAACAAATCGAGATCGACCGGTTGCCCGGCCCGAATGGCCGCGCGCGTTTCCAGTCCTGCCAGATCTTGAGTGGAGACGAATGGCATTGTGCCGTTCCTTTGCTGCGGTCGCATTTCCATGGCAAAGTCGGCGGGGGAAACAATTTTTCCCGGGGGAAGGGCGCGGCGCGTCACAAGAGCAGGCAGCTTCAAAACGCGCTGCACCGTAACGGTGAAGGGAAGTATGTTCGGCTCGTTGGAAGTCCACAAGACGAACTGCGTATCACCTCGGAGCGGGTAGGGTGAAATCCGCAGCACCTCGAGGCCTGGATCATTTGTAGTGACGTAAACTGGAACGGAAAGCTGAACTTGCTGCGGATCAAGCCGGTTTTCGCCTTCGGGATTCTGGCGGCCAAGAGCGCTGTTAATTGCCCGGATGATTTCTGCGCGGCTGAGTTGCCGCGAAGCGCGTCGGAGGACAATTTGACTTGGAATTTCAAGGGATGCGGTCAGTGAAGGATGGTCGCGCAATAAGAACTGGAGCTGTTCGCGATAAAGGGCCCTGGATCCTGGAGGCTGGGGCGACTGGCCCAGGGATATTCGCCTGGCTTCATCATGCAACGCCGCCGGTGCCGACTGCGGAAGGAGGTCGTCCAGCGTCACATTGCCGGAGCGAAGCACTACGTTTGAAAGCAGCGGCACACGGTGTTGAGGCAGGACCCGCGCGGCTTCAGCGGCGCAGGCGCAACGCGCTGAGAAAATTGCAGCAACGGCGATGGCGTATCGTATTCGCATAGCGCGTGCAGCCTCAGGCGACGTTGTTAAGCTGCTGGAGCATCTGGTTTGCAGCCTGCACCACTTTCGAGTTTGCTTCGTAGGAACGCTGCGCCAGGATCATCTGGATGAATTGCTCAACGACGCTGACGTTGGATTCTTCCACCATTCCTTGCTGTAATGTCCCAAGCCCTTCGGCGCTGCCCGGCGTGCCCACAAGAGGATCTCCAGAGGCGGTGGTAGGGACGTAGAGGTTGCCGCCGATTCCAAGCAGGCCGCCGGGGTTCGGAAACAGCGCAAGCTGAATCGTGCCGACCTGCGCGGCCTGCGTCTGGTTGGGCTCCGTGACGCTGACGGTCCCATCCTGTCCAATGCTCACGCTTGTGGCGTTGGCTGGAATGGTAATCGCAGGTTGGAGAGGATTACCGTCGCTTGTAACGATCTGCCGCTGCTGGTTGAGGTGGAATGAACCGTCGCGAGTGTAAGCCAGTTGGCCGTTGGGAGTCAGCACCTGGAAATAGCCGTTTCCCTGGATAGCGACGTCAAGCTGGTTGCCGGTGGAGGTCAGATTTCCCGGAGTGTCGATCACTTCCGAGCTTGCCGGGCGTGTGCCAAGGCCAATCTGAAGACCCGTAGGAATCGTCGTTTGCTGGGTCATCGCCGAGCCGGGAACGACAACGTTCTGGTACATCAGGTCTTCAAATTGCAGCCGCCGGCTGCGAAATCCAACGGTATTGGCATTCGCCAGATTGTTCGCGATATTTTCCAGGCTCAGTTGCTGGGCGTTCATACCGCTGGCGGCCGTGTAAAGTGCTCGAAACATTTATGCATCACCCTCCTACTGAACAATCGGGACGCTTGAAATTACTGTCTGATCGAATGTCTTATCAAAAGTGGAAATGGCGTTCTGGAGCATCTTCGTTTCCTGCTGCAAGAGGATCAGGCTCACCATCTGGTCCATGGGATTCACGTTGGAGGCTTCGAGTGCTCCCTGGCGGACTTGTGGATCCGCGGCGGGCTTTTCCGCTGCGGCCGGGGCTGAGTAATAGCTGTTCCCCTGAAGGGTCAGTTGCGTTCCCGGAGGGAAATCCACGATCTTAAGCTGACCGGCGAGAACTCCGTTAACGGAAATTGTTCCGTTGGGCCCGATGGAAACCGTGCCGGGAGGAAGCTTGATCGGCCCCTCGCCGGGTTTCCCGCCGGGCTTGGGCACAATCCCCATGAGCGGGTCGCCTTCTGCCGTAGTAAGGATCCCTTTGGAATCGACCCGCAGGCTGCCGTTGCGAGTATAGCGGTCGCCGGCTTTGGTCATTGCAACCAGGAACCCTTTGCCTTCGAGGGCAACATCGAGCGGATTGCCGGTGGGCTGAATCGCTCCTGCTTTGAGGTTGGTGGAGGCTCCGCCCAGCACGCCGTAATCGTTCACAGCGCGGTTGAGCGGCCCTGAAGCTGTGCTCCCCATGGCTGCATTGATTGCCTGGTAGAATTCCGATTGCGATTTGTAGCCTGTGGTGTCCACATTGGCGAAATTGTTGGCCAGTAAATCGAGTGCGTCAAATTTGGTAACCAGACCCGTGAGGGCCGCGTAGTATCCGCTGTACATATTTTCTCGCTCCGCGGTTGTCCATGCAGGCCGTGAACCAAAATGAGCAATGCACGTAATACCTTGGTGTTGAATTGGTTAGGCGGTTTTCTATCAGTGGCTGGCGCTTTTCATCCTGCGATTCTTGCCCACTCCAAGTGGGCAAAATCTGCCAATGAGGTCATGAACTGCTGTCTGGTCGGGTTTACACAAGGTTTTTAAATAATCTGTCGCGATCTTTGGGGCTGAAATGGCGTTGCCACCCGGCGGAATTCTCTGGGCGCGCTTTATTTTTTGCTTCGCTTACGAGTGTGATTCAGTATATTCTATCTATCTGAGCTGTCACGGACAGGACCGCTGCCTTAAGTTTTATATTCCGGACAAAATCATCTGAAGCTTGTGAAAAGTGCCCGTACAGGGCGCTGGTGGCGGTGAAGCGCGGAAGAGCAGTGGAATCGGAGGACGCTGCCGAGGCGAACTTCAGCGCCGGGGAGCCGTGACGCGAACGCACGACTTTGTGATGGTAGGCTTGCCTCTTGGTCAGGTTGGTGGGGATGCCATTCCCACAGAAGCCAAGTCGAGGAAGCATCTGGGCACAGGTTGCGTTTTACACGAGTCTGGGATTTATCATTCCCGGGGCCGTCGTTGGCGGGGTACTGCTCGGATGGTTTCTCGATGAGCGCCTGCACACAGCGCCGGTTTTGAGTATCATAGGTGGAGTGGCTGGCGCAATCGGCGGCATTGTCGAGATTTACCAGATTCTGACCCGGACAGAAAAACGTGTGGATCAGGACGGTTAATCAAGCAACCCTGGAGAAGGCAGAAGCGAGACTGCCGCGATGGATGGCGGGTTTTGCGGCCGCCGGATTTCTGGCGGCTCTTGCGCGGGGCGGCGTCCGCGTCGCCGGAGGATTTGCTCTGGGCGCGGCATTGAGTATCGTGGGTTACTCCTGGCTGCACAAGGCTGTTGTCAGCCTTATGGATGCTGGTCGAGTGCGGCCTTCAAGGCTGATGCTTGGCAAGCTGCTGGTGCGTTATCCGCTGGCAATCGCTGTAATTTTTGTCTTTTATCGTGAGAAATGGCTTCCGTTCGAAGCTGTTCTGGCAGGACTGTTTGTTCCAATGGCAGGCGCGCTGGCTGAATCTATTTTTCAGGTCGGTCTGGCCATGCGTCACTCAAGGGTCACGTGAGCTACGCTAAAGAATTCACTGACAGCATAAGATATCTTTTTAAGACCTGGAGAAGTGCTAAGTGCCCGTTGAACACCATTTCTGGTTTGCAAAGCTGTTGAACGACCTGTTTGGAGGCTTGGTTGTCAACTTGATGACTAAGGCTGGTTTTCCGCCGGCCAATCCGCACTACCCCATTCCGGATTACGTCGGCGGAGAGGTCCTGGTGCTGCTCATTCTCGTTGTTCTCGCCGTCTTTTTACGCAGGAATCTATCGGTCGAAAACCCAGGCAAGCTCCAGCACGCCATGGAAATCTTTCTGGAATTTACGCAGAACCTTGCCGATGAGATGATCGGCCACGGCGCGCGACGATACGTTCCCCTCATTGGGACGCTTGGACTTTTTATCGTTATCTGCAACATCCTGGGCCTGATCCCGACTTTTATAACGCCGACGGCGAGCATTCAGGTGCCGCTTGGATGCGCGGTGCTGGTCTTCCTTCATTACAATTTTCAGGGACTCCGGCAGCATGGAATTCTGGGCTATTTGCGGCACCTCTGCGGGCCCATGATGGGCATTGCAATCATCATGCTTCCGACGGAGATCCTCAGCAACGTGCTGCGGATGCTGTCGCTCAGCGTCCGTCTCTGGGCCAACATGCTGGTGGGCGGAATTCTGGAAGGTGTTTTTACCGGCCTTATTCCGCTTGCAGTCCCGGCGGTCTTTATGGCTTTGCACATATTTGAGTCGTTTCTTCAGGCATATGTTTTTATGATCCTGCCGGCTCTATATATCAGTTTGGCAACGGCAGAGGAACATTAATCGGCTGATCAGGGCCCGTTTTTGAAAGACGACCCGGTGAGCGCACAACCCGCCCGCAGGCAAAAGCTGTGAAGCGCGCGAGGTTTTTTAGCTCTTCCGTGAGGAATGCAACCAATGCCCTGACAGGCCGGTCTTGAAAAGGTTTGGCGCCATCGGAGGCAGGAATGTACGCTTGGCCGCAGCCGAGCGCCGGAACAGCCGCCTGCGTGATCTCCTTCAGATTGGGAGCGGAGAAGGTGCGTGGCGGAAATCACTAGTCAGAGCCTCGCTGGTTCGGGTGAGGCTGATGTTTAAGGAGGAAAGATGACGCGAAAGGTTGTGATCTTCTGCACCTCGCTGGCGGGGTTGCTGCTGACAGCTCCGCTGTTCGGTGCTCAAGGAGGAGTTCCCGCGGGCGGTGGGGGTGGCGGGGCCAATTGGGTGGCCATCACCTCAGGTTTTGCCATGGCTATTGCTTCCGGGCTTTGCGGACTGGGCCAGGGCAGAGCCGCCGCCGGCGCCTGCGAAGGACTGGCCCGGAACCCGGGCGCGAGACCGGGAATCCAGCTCTTTCTCATTCTCGCCCTGATCTTCATCGAGTCGCTGGCCCTCTATACGCTGGCGATCATCTTCGTCAAGGTTCGGTAATCTGTTTCACGCAGGAAAAAGGCGGGAGGCATCCGCAGTGTCTTCGCCTTCCGTGCTGGCTCCGAAGCAGGAACTCACAGGACGGGCGCGTTTGCGCCCGCCTCTGCCAGTGGCTGTTTCGGGGACCTTTGTGCTTTTACGAATTGTGAAGATGGTGCACGGTTGAAAGATTTCCGACCGCCCCTCACTTGACTTTCTTGTTGCCTTGCGGGCCTTGGGTCGTTACTATCTTAGTAAGTTTGGGCAGGCAGGGGATTGGGGGTGCTTCGGGGGTCCGGAGCATGGTGAGCGGTTTTAATACCGAAATAGAATTTGAAGGAACGCTTTTTCACATTCAGACTGAAGCGCGAAAAGAAGCTGCCATCGAAACCGCCGTCTATGTCCAAGGGGCGGTGATTCATTCGCTGAAGACCTCGCACGCGGATTTGTCGTTTCCAGAACCCGACAATGAGCAGCACTTCCTTCGCCTGCTGGAAGGCCAGCACCGACAGGTGATTGCTCAGATTCGCGCGGGTGAAATCAGACCTCCCTCAAAGTCGGTCGTTGGCCCGGATATCCGGGAAAAATCATGACCATCCAACTGAACGGCGAACAGCGCGAGATTCCGGACGGCATGACGTTGGCGGGCCTGCTCAACTGGCTGGAACTTCCACCTGATCGTGTTGCCGTCGAGCGCAATCTTGAGGTCGTCAGGAAGGCCGACTGGGAAGAGACTCGGCTTGAGGACGGTGACCGGCTTGAAATCGTCCGGATGGTCGGTGGCGGGTAGTCGGGTTTAGTCCGCCTGATCTGAAGGGACTTCCCATGAATTCCACGGCGGCAGGTTCCTCCGCTTATGTTCTCGTTACCCTGCTGATCAAGCTGGGCGTGATCGCCTCGCTGGCCAGCATTATCGCTCGGTTTGAGAAGTTTCGCCGCCTTCTTCTGGTTGAAATTCGCACCCCCAAACAAAAACTGCTTTTTGCCGCATTTGTAGGCGTACCCTTCATGCTGGGTGTGCTGACGCGCCTGGTGGCTAACTACAGAGGCGCAGACCTTAGCTTGGAGGTTACGGTGATCGGCGGCCTTCTGGGGGGCACGATGGTCGGCCTGGTGGTTGGAATGATGGTCAGCTTGCCGGCTGTTTTAATCCGGCACGAACTCCTCGCCGCCCCGATGGCCGTGCTCTATGCCGTCGTTGCGGGATCGGCGCGCTGGCTTTGTCCGAACAAGGAGGAGGTCTGGAAATTCTCGCCGTTCATCGACCTCAGCCTCTATCGTTCAATCAAGCAGCGCTTCAAGCAGCCTTCGATGGACTGGCAAATCCTCTTTTTCCTCGTCTGCGTGTTTCTGGAACTTTCGCGCATCGAGGTCGGACGGATTTCCAACGGCAACCTGTTTTTTGTGAATCCGACGGGGACCTGGACAGAGATTCTCGTCCTTTTTGCAACCGCCATCGCCGTTGCCTTGCCGCTGCGCATCTGGAACAACACCCGCATTGAACAGAAGCTGGAAGAGAAGGAGCGCAGCCTGATCCAGGCGCGCATGGACAGCCTGATCAGCCAGATCAATCCGCATTTCCTCTTCAATACGCTGAACACTGTTTCATCGCTCATCCGGCTTGACCCGGACACGGCCCGCAAAGTCCTGGTGAAACTGTCCAACATCCTCCGGCGCAGGCTCAAGACCCAGACGCATTTCGCGCCTCTGCGGCAGGAACTCGACTTCATCGCCGATTATCTGGATATCGAAGTCGTGCGCTTTGGTCGCGACAAATTGAAAGTGACCGAAGAAATTGACCCGGCGGCGCTGGACGTGATTGTGCCGACCATGATCCTGCAGCCACTCGTGGAAAACGCCATCCGGCACGGGATCGGCCCGAAGATTGAAGGCGGAACCATCACCTTGCGCGCCAAGCTCCGCAACGGGAGGATTTCCATCGAGGTCAGCGACGATGGCGTCGGCATCCCCAAAAGCAAACTGCCGGAAATCTACGCATCTGGCATTGGGATCATGAACGTGCAGGAGCGGCTGAAGGTCCTTTACGGCCACGACTTTTCCATGAAAGTTGAAAGCGAGCCGGGGAAGGGAACGACCGTCCGCCTGGAGTTGCCTGAGGTTGTTGCGGCTGAGGAAATGGTTTCCGTCGAAACGGCCCAGGTTGAACCATAGGCTCGCGGTTGGGGATTGCAAAACTTGCCATTCAAGGGCGGGAGGCTACGGGTCTTTCGTCCTCGCCCGTCAGATGTTTGCTTCCAACTGTTCAGCCGGCAAAACTATGTTAATATCAAACCTTTGCACCCACTTCTTTTCCGCTGCGAGCGGCGGAAGCTCAGTGGTTGATCGGTCAGTGCGCGGGTTTCCTTTACAACTAATCCAAGCGCCCGAGGAACGTTGATGGCTAAACACGAATCCGAAAAAGTGAAAACGACCCCCAGCTCAATGAGCATGATTGAGCCTCGGTTTCGCAACATCTACAAAGCCTTTTACAAAGAAACCTACTACACAACCACTACGCTTGATGCGAAAACTAAAGAACTCATTGCGATTGGGTGCTCGCTCGTGGCCAAGTGCGAAGGCTGCACGAAAGGCCATATCAAGAAGGCGCTGGAGTTGGGAGCCACCAAGGAAGAAATTTCGGATGCCATCGTTGTGGCCGTCGGCATCGGCGCCGCCAGCGTTGTGGACATGTCTGACAAGGCTGCGATCCAGTTGGACCTCCACCATTTCGAATAAGGGTCGGAAAGTGCGCTGTCCGGAACAGCGCAGCACGAAATTTCCGGGCTCAGGAACGACCAGCTATTTTTGAAGGCCCGAGACCCTTTCAGACGCCGCTTTGCGAGGACGCCGGGTGGACTTTCTCATCATCGGCATTCTGTTTCTCCTGCTGTTCCTGGGTTTGGCGGACAATCAGACGATTCCCGCGATCCTTCCTCTGCTGATTGATTCTCTGCACATCACTGTCGAGCAGGCCGGCCTGCTGGCCGTGTTCTATTCTGTTGCGGCAGCGTTTGCATCTCTCGTAACAGGGATTATCTCGGACCACTACGGGCGAAGACGCTTCCTGATTGCCGGCGCTGGATTGTTCGGGTTCGCATGCTGGCTGGCTGCGCATGCGGCAAGCTTCACTGGTCTGACCCTTGCTCGAGGATTAACCGGCCTTGGCGCAGGTACGATCTCCACCTGTTCCATTGCCTTCGCCGGCGACTGGTTTGATTACAGTATTCGAGGCCGCGCGCTCAGTTGGATTTCGACGGCGTACTTTGCTGCGCCAATCCTTGGCGTTCCGCTGGCCGCGCAGGTAGCCGGTCGCCTGGGATGGCGCGATACGTTCTATTTCTTCGCCATCCTCGCTGCCGCCTCGGTCCTGATCGCGCTGCGCCTGCCGCGCGACAGGCGTGACTCCGGACCAAGTTCGGAAAAGTGGAAAGCGACTTTCCGTGCTTGCCGGTCCTTCTTCAAACGACGTGACACGGGCGCCGGACTGGTGATCGCATTCCTGGTTTCGGGCGGGCTCTACGGGTTTCTTTATTACATCGGCCAGTGGTTGAACTCCTCCTTCAGCGTTTCGACGGGAACTATCGGCTGGGTCTTCATGCTGGGTGGGCTCGCGGCACTGGTCAGCGCACCTGTCGCGGGCGGTCTTTCAGACCGATGGGGAAAGCGGCCGGTATCAATCGCCGCCAATGTTCTGCTGGCGGTATCTGTGGCGGTCGTGCCGTTTTTCACCTGGGGCGCCGGACTGCTGATTGTCTTCGGAATAACGAGCCTGGGTGCGGCGGCGCGCCAGGGGCCGCTTGCGGCGCTGATGACGGAACTCGTCCCTACGGCCGAGCGAGGCTCGTTCATTGCGCTTCGCAATGTTTCTTCTCAGATAGGCATCGGGCTGGTTGTGCTTGCCGGAGGTGCGATTTATCAGAGGCACGGCTACCTTGCGGTGACGACCTTGTGTGCAGCCATGACCGGAGTAGTTGCCGTCCTGCTGGCCACTCACATTGTTGAGCCCCACCGGGTCGCCGCACGCTCACGGGAGTGATCAAACGCCCGTGCCGAGACAAACCCATTGAAAGGATCATGATGTGACAAGGCGCCGAATCGTTCGAAATATCCTGCTGGTTCTCGTGGGATTGGTCGCAATCTTTTTCCTCGTCGTGGTGCCTCTGTTCTTCACTTATCTCATCACTTCCGCGAGGTTCCATTTTCCCGACCCGAATGACGGCAAGACGCCGATGTCCTTTGGTTTGGAGTTTCAGTCGATCGAATTCCATTCTTCAGACGGCATCCTGTTGAAAGGGTGGTATGTGCCCGCGGGCCCGGGTGCGCGCGGCACGATCATTTATTGCCACGGTCGCAACCGATCGAGAGTGGAAATGCTTCCCATGGAAGTCTTCGGCCACAGCCTTAGCTATAACGGCCTCCTCTTTGACTTTCGGGACTCCGGCACAAGCGGGGGCAAGATTGGCACGCTCGGCTATCAGGAACGGCACGACGTCATCGCCGCAGTTCGTTACGCGCTCGATCAGGAGAAAGCCGCGAGGCCGATTGTGCTTTGGGGAGTTTCAATGGGAGCATCCGCGGCGCTGATGGCCGCCGCCGAAACACCGGATGTGGCTGCGGTTATTTCCGATAGTTCATTCCTTTCCTTCCGCCACGTTATCGTCCATCACGCGCACTTGTTCTTCCATATGCCTTCTTTTCCGATTGTGGATGAAGCGATCTATCTGTCTGCCTGGCGAGGTGGTTTCTGGCCTTCCGATTTTGACTTGCGGAAAGCCGTTCAGCGCATTAATCCGCGGCCCATCCTTTTCGTCGCCGTCAAGGACGATAAGCGCATCACTCCCGAAGTGGCGCGGGAATTGCGGTCTTATTCAACAAGCCCCAAGACAATGCTGATTGTGGTTCCCGGATATCGCCACGGTGAAGGATTCACCTCCGGCCACGAGGCTTACGAGCTGGCGGTGAAGGAGTTTCTGGCAAGCCTGGCCGGCTGAAATACTGCTTCTGATTCCAGCGTGCGGCGTTAGAATGTTTCAAAAGCATGCGGCATTCAGAAATCCATAGGTGCTTATCTGACCTGAAGGAGGTTCTCCGTGGCAGATGCTGCTGACGAAACTGTGTCCAGGCTTCGCTTCGCTCCCTGGCTGGCAGGTCCTTTTGTCTTTATCGCCCTGCTGGTTACAGCTCGTTTTGTGACGGAAGTGGCCGGAGTGCCGCTTCAGGTAACGCGCTTTCTTTCCAGCACGGGGGCTGTTTACCTCGTTGCGATTTACCTCGGAGCAGTCGCGCCGCTTCGCGGCGTTCGAAAGCCATGGCAAATTGTTCTGCCCGGGGTTCTGCTCTCGGCATGGACTCAAGCGTGGGTGATCCTGTTTACGATCATCTCCGGGTGGCTTCAGTTGGCGAAGAGCCATTTTGCCGAGCCCCAGGATTGGGGCAACTGGACACATCTTGGCCGCCATGTTTTGGCGCACATTACAGAAATCGTCCCCATGGCAATCGTCGTCCTTGTGCTGATGGCCGCCATGCTGGTGCTTTGGCACTGGCCGGTCACCGTGGCCCCCGGCGCTATCCTGGGAGCGCTGGTCATCATCCGATTCTGGTCGGAAGCAATGGGCTTGAATCCAGTTATCTCCTCCGCCTGGAGTTCTTCAGTAGCTTTCCTTCTCTGCGGCCTGTACCTTGGAGGGGTTGGGACCCTGCTGGGACTTTCGTCGCCTCGCGGTCTTCTTGTTCCGGCAATGGTCCTTGGATGGACGTGGCGCTTCTGGATTTTTATTGCGGCCTTGATGGGCGCTGCAACGCCCTACTATAAGACCCACTTTTACAGCCGCCCGCAGAGCCACATTTTCAGCCACCTTGTCGCATTCTTCGGACTGGAAGTCGTCGTTGCAGGGCTGATCGCCGGGCTGATGGAGTGGGGAATCGCTTCGTGGACGGCTGGTGTGTTGCGTCGGCGGAATTTGCCGTAGAAGCCACTCGATGGAGTGCGGATTCGGTGGTCAGCCGGAGCATTAACTACGAAGCCAAGGTGAAAACAATCGCAGGCACGCCCTTTCAGCCTTGCTGCAAACCCCTGCGCAAAGGCGGGTAAAATACTGCCTCGATGCGGAGGCGAAAATCAAAGAGTAAGGCCGGAATTTTGGCTCCAATGTTGAAAGATTTCATTTCGGCCGGCTTTTTGAAGGGCCTTTGGGCAAAAACTGGCCCTATCGAGCCTCGCTCTTCAAATCATGATTATCCGACCCTGCGCGCCCCGTCCCATTGTTTCTGTTGCTCTACGGACCCGTCCTGGCGTAATTGGCGTTAATCCACTGAAAAACCAGCATCGTTCTTAACGGAACGGCGCTTGCATCGGAAAGCGCTGCCTCCTATCAGATGCCCGCGTCACCCTCGCTGGTTACACTTCCGATCTGGGATGGAACTCCGCTTCAGCCGGGTCAGAACCCGAACCTTTCCATCGTTGGATTCCTGCAGATCTTCATCCAGGGCGTTGACCAGGCCCAGAATGGGACTGTGTACGGTCATATTGTAAGGGTGATAAACTGCGGGAATAACGGCGGTGCCGGCGCAGGGCCTGGCGGAGGAGCTATTGTCGGCAATGGCTCGCCGATTACTGTCCGCTTGATTCATGAATAGTTCGGCGGATGCAAAGACAGCCTGCCGCAGTGGAATTTACGTCGCAAATCAAAACCCGACAGGGCTGGGGATTTTCAGCGAAAATGATCTTCGACGCTGTGTCAACTGTTCTCCAGCGTGCGGCGGTAAAGGTTTTCATAATGCGGGATGATCTTCGAGGAGCAGAATTGCGTCAGAGCGCGGCGGCGTCCCGCCTCGCCCATCCGCCGCTGGAGTTCGGGATCGTTGAGGATTTGCAGTGCGCGCGCGGCCATGGTGTCCACGTCCCGGGCCGGCACAAGGAACCCTTCCACGCCGTCATCGATCACCTCCGTGAGGCCCCCGACCTTCGAGCAGACGCAAGGGACCGCACAGGCCATCGCTTCAAGCGCCACGAGGCCGAATGATTCCAGATCGCTCGGCAGCAGTACGACATCGGCGCAGCACATCAGGTCCTGCACCTGGTTCTGCTTGCCGAGAAAAAGGACGTCGCCCGTAAGATTTTTGTCGCGCACCAGCCATTCGGCGGCCGTGCGGTCCGGGCCGTCGCCGATCATCAGCAACTTGGCGGGGATTTCTTTTCGCACGCGGGCGAAAATCTCGACGACATCGGTGACGCGCTTGACCGGACGAAAATTAGAAAGGTGCGCCAGAATCTTTTCGCCGTGCGGGGCGATATCCCGCCGATGAGACTGTTTGTCCTGTGGATGGAAGACGTCGCAATTGACAAAATTGTGGATAACCTCGATTGGCCGCGCGATCGCAAATTCCCGCAGCGTCACCTGGCGGAGATATTCCGATATGGCTGTGACGGCGTCGCTCTGCTCGATGGCGAATTTCGTGATCGGAAGATACGACCGGTTGGACCCTACCAGGGTGATGTCGGTCCCGTGGAGGGTCGTGACAATGGGAATGCGGCGGGCGCCCATCATCGAGCGCGCGAGGTAGGCGCTGACGGAATGTGGGATGGCATAGTGGACGTGGAGCAGGTCAAGCGATTCGTTGACCGCAACGTTGTACATCTGACTGGCGAGGGCCAGCGTGTAGGGAGGATGGTCAAACAGCGGATAGTTCACCACTTCCACTTCGTGGAAGTGGATGCGGTCCGAGAGTTCGGGAACACGCACTGGGACGGCATAGCTGATGAAATGGATGTCGTGACCGCGGGCGGCAAGTTCCAAGCCCAACTCTGTGGCGACAACGCCGCTTCCTCCGTACGTGGGGTAACAGGTAATTCCGATTTTCATGGAGTCTGACTGGGGGCCGCTCGCGCCGTACCCCTTAAGAGGAGGGCTCCGACTTGGCTTTTTCCTGGGTCCCGCCCGGACTCAGGACGACAATGTTTTTCACTGTGCGCTCGCCGGCTTTCTGATCGTAATAGATCAGCACCGTCGTTCCCGGCGTGAGCGCTGACAGTTTCATCTTATTTCCGTTGATGCCCTCAACGCGAACGTTCTTCTTGACTGGAAAGATTTCACTGTCGCGCCCGCGGAGGGAATTAACGTTGAGGATTTGCTGCTTGAGGTCGAGCGACTGGACCTTTCCGCTATACGCTTCCTCGTGATTCCCCGACGTCAGCTTGCCGACGATAGGCACCTTGCTCTTGTGTTCCTGGCCGAAGAGCGGTGCCGCCATGCAGCAGGCCAGCAGGCACGCGGCAACCACTACGGGCACAGCCTTTTGCTTCCCGGGCCGAATTTGCTGGTAACTTAAGGAAAAACTCATAACGCCCCCTCACCCCAGGAACAGTTTCGGGCTGTGTCAAAGGCCTTCGCGCCCCTCGAACCTGGGTTTCCGGGTTTTGCGCCGCCATCTGCGGTCAGATTTCGATGCCTGCCAGATTTCCCCGAGAGCGATCGGCGTTTTTGCGCTGCAGAAGTCCAGGTGCAATCCCGGAGTACCGGTCCAATCCAACGAAGTTATTCTACATCAAGGTCACGCACGTAAGAACCATTCCCGTTGTTGCTCGCCTCCTGCTCCTTGTACATGTAACGAATACAATTTTTCATGATCAGGAGGTTGGGTTCGTTGGTGCGGTGTACTTTGATGCATTGCTTGTCGTACCACTCGATGACGCCATGGATGATTTCTCCCTGGTCCAGCACAACCACCATGGGCGTCCGCGCCTGCATCTGCTTCAGGTAGTAGAAATTTTCCGCATTGGTTTGTTCAGGAGGAGCCGGTTTTCGTCGCTGCACCCGTCCTGACATCTGCTCTTGAACATCCGAAAGTGACGGACGAATTAGTTTTCGATTCACAACTAGACACTCCTTGGAATTATGCCAGTTGGTGCAAGGCCTGCTGCGTCTTGCCCGAGAAGCTATTGCGTAAAGTCCTCTACCTATAGATGAGAAAAACCGCGTTCCGGTTTCTTCACGCTAGAAAAATTGACCAGAAGAAATAGGACTTACGACTGAAGATATTTATAACACAACTGGCGGCTGAGAACAACTTTAGTTTCGAGCGGGGGATGAAAGCAATTCCGCAGCCATCGCATCAAAGGCAAGCTGCTGGTTGACATTGCGGTTTTGCATGCGGTGGGAATCCTCGATGCCCTCTGCCAGGCGACGAATGCCATCCATCCCAAGAGCCTGCGCCCACGCTTTGAGGCGGGGGAGAAGATCGACATTCGTCACGGCCTCGCTTCCGCCATCGACATGCGCAAGCATCAGGTCGCGCAACAGGATAGAGCCAGTCTTGAGCGTGGCCTCAATGCGACCGCGCTCAGCCGCCAGTTGCTTTGTGGCGTCAAACAGAATTTTCCATTGCTGCGGGCCGAGTCCTTTGCCGGAGGGCCGCGCGATGGCGTCCAGCAAAGTCAGCCACGGCCGCCGCTCTTCGATATACGCTTTCAGGTCCAGGCTTTTGGCCTGCGCAATACTTCCATTGACCACGCGAACTGCCAGGGCGAGTTCTCCTTTCCCCATGCCGCGCTCTTCGACCAGCAAGCGCTCGATGACGGCTTCATCCACCGCCCCGAATTGCACCGTAAAGCAGCGAGAGCGGATCGTGGGGCGCAGTTCATTCGCATTGGGACAGACCAGAACGATCGTTGTAGTTTCCGGAGGCTCCTCGAGGACCTTCAACAGCAGGTCGATGGCTTGCCAGTGGATGGACTGCGCCTGGTCCACAATCAGGACGCGCTGAGAGAAATTGAAGGGTCGGCTGTAGGCCGTTGTTCGAAGCTGGCGGACCTGCTCAATCAGGATGTAGCGGGTGAGCGGCTCGATGAGTTGCACGTCAAAATAAACCAGCCCCTCCACGCGTTTTTGTGCGTCTGTGATTTCCCGCCGACGCGCCAGGTCCTCCGTGGCTGAAGCCACAAACTCATCGGCCTGGCGGCAGGGTTCGCATTTGCCGCAGAAATCATCGCCCCCCGGGCCGCGCCGCTCGCAGTTCAGCGCTTTGGCCAGCATCAGGGCGAGTGTCTTTTTGCCCACGCCTTCCGGCCCTGCAAACAGCAGCGAGCCAGGCACGCGCCCGCGAGCGAGCAGTTCCCGCACCGTCTGCACGACTTTGGCATTACCCAGAAAAGAATCGAATCCCATTATCTCCTGATCGTTCCGCCGTTCCTTTGGACGCGCACCTGGCGCCGGATGAGCAGCGCATCAACGATTTTGCGGATTTCGGCCTCAATTTCGGCGATCGGGCGGTCCGCCTGCACCAGCTTGATTCTCCGCGGCTGCTGGCGCGCCAGCGCAAGGTATCCCGCGCGCACCCGCTTCTGGAATTTTAGCCCATGATTTTCGAAGCGTGTGCTCTTAACTCGATGGCGCCTGTTGCGGGAGCGAGCGCGTTCGAGCGCCGTCTGCGGATCGAGATCGAGCAACAGCGTCAGGTCGGGCTGAGTCGTCCCGCAAATGATCCGGTCGAACGCGCGGACGGTCTGGGCGCCCAGCATCCGCCCGTAACCCTGGTAAGCGAACGAGGCGTCATTGTATCGGTCGCTGACGACGATGTGGCCCCGCGCCAGCGCCGGGCGCACGATTTCCTCGAGGTGCTGCTCTCGCGCGGCATACATCAGGGTCAGTTCCGTGAGCGAAGACATCTTTGTGATTTTCGGGTTCAGAAGCAGTCGCCGGATATGTTCGCCCACCTGCGTTCCGCCGGGCTCGCGCGTCAGGACGGTGGAAATTCCGCGCTTGCGGAGGTAGGCTGCCAGTCGCCGTGCGTGTGTGCTTTTCCCAGTCCCATCAATCCCCTCAAAAGTAATAAATATTCCATGGGACATTGTCTTTCCTCCCCTCGCGCTGCATGAACGGCCGTATCTTTGTGGTGTCCCCGGGTCCTTCGATGGTCTTGGAAGACTAATCAGAATTTCTTTTTGCCGGGATGCGGTCTGCAATACTAGCATTGGAAATCCTCAGCCCACAAGTCGAAAACTGAGCGAACGCCGATGATACAATAACGGCTTTGCGCTAACGCCTTTCAGGCCAGAACGTTGGGCTGAGACACTGTGCGGAGATTTTTGTTTTGAGCATCGCGGAGAACATTGCCCGCGTACGTGAACGGGTCCACCGCGCCTGCGAACGCGCAGGTCGTCCACCGGAAAGCGTTCGGCTGGTTGCGGTGACGAAAACCGTTCCGCCGGAGGCCATCCGGCTGGCTTACGCAGCCGGTGTGCGCGATTTCGGCGAGAACCGGGTGCAGGAAGCAGCAGCGAAACGTCCGCAGCTTCACGATCTCGACGCTGTATGGCACCTCATCGGCCATCTGCAATCGAACAAGGCGAAGCACGCCTGCCAGTTATTCAGTTGGGTCCATTCCGTTGATTCCGTGCACATTGCACAGCGGATGGACCACTTTGCTGCGGCGCTGGGCAAAAAGATGCCGGTTCTGATTGAGGTCCACCTCGGAGGAGAAGCCAGCAAGTTCGGCGTGGAAGAGGCCGGGCTGATGGCATTGGCCGAGCAGGTCGGTGCGATGCCTTCGCTTGAGCTGCGCGGTTTGATGACCGTGCCGCCTTTTTTTGAGAACGCTGAGGACGTGCGCCCTTTTTTCCGCCGGCTGCGCGAACTCGCCTCGCGCCTTGAGTCGCTCAAACTGCCCGGGGTCTCGATGCGCGAGCTTTCCATGGGCATGAGCCATGATTTCGAAATCGCCATCGAAGAGGGTGCGACAATGGTTCGAATCGGCACGGCCATCTTTGGCGAACGTCCAGCTTGATTAAAGACGCGAAGTCGACGGGATTTGCCCGCTGCGCCGAAAGGACGGAACTGCCGGGCAGGCGCGTTTTGAAAACACTGAAGTCGCGATTTTTCGCGGTATAGGGCCGGGGAAACTCAAACCTGAAAGACGTGTCCCTTTTCTGACGTGCGGATGGGCATGAGCGACTACACGGTTGACGGCAACAGGATCACGTTCTGGCTGCGCGTCAAGCCGCATTCGCGCCGCGAGCGCCTGCTGCGGGATTCTTCCGGGGAGCTCTGCCTCGATCTCAGCGCCCCGCCCGTGGAGGGCAAAGCGAACGAAGCTGCAATTGAATTTCTGGCCCGTTCGCTGCGCGTGCCGCGTTCCGCGATCGAGATCGTGACAGGGGCAAAATCGCGCCGGAAGCTGTTTCGAATTACCGTCGGCCGTGCGCAGGACACGATCGACCGCCTGAACGCCCTGGTGCGGGAGAAAGGCCAATAGCCGATGATTTATGCGGTCAGCCTGGTTGTGATTGTGCTCGCGCTGCTTACCGTCAGCATCGCGCGCTCGCTCAAGCTGAAGACGCACTCGGACTTCATGGTGGCTGACCGTCGGCTTTCCGTCTGGGTGCTGATCTTTACGCTGCTCTGTTCGTGGATCGGAGCCGGCAGCCTGTTTGCCGGTGCGGAGTTTGCCTACAGGCAGGGCCTGGCGTCCTTGTGGCTCCCGGCAGGCGGCTGGGCCGGTCTGCTCGTCATTTGCTTCATTGCCGGCCGGGCCCGCTCATTTGCGCAATACACCATTCCCGACCTTCTCGAAGTCCGCTACAGCCCCATGGCGCGCGTGCTGGGAACGATCTGCATCATCGTTTCGTACACGGCGATTGTCAGCTATCAGTTTCGCGGCGGGGGGCGCATCCTGGAGCTTGCCTTCGGCATGAGTGAAACCGCAGGGACCATCCTGCTGGCAGCGTTTGTCATTCTGTTTACGGCGCTCGCGGGCATGTCGTCCGTTGCCTACACCGATCTCGTGATCGGGCTGGTCGTCACCGCGGGCTGTCTGATCGCCCTGCCTGCCATGATTTTCCGAGCCGGCGGTTGGAGCGCGGTCGCTTCCGCTCTGCCCGCAGGACACCTGACTGCATTCGGCTCGATGAGATGGGACGAAGCGCTCGGTTATTTTCTTCCCACGTTTACGCTGATGCTGGGCAACCAGGCCATGTATCAGAAATTCTTTTCCGCGCGCAGCGCCAGGGACGCGCGCCTTTCCGTCGTGGGATGGATTTGCGGTACCGTCGTGCTTGAATCCGTGATCGTGCTGCTGGCCATGGTCGGCGGAGTCATCTTCCGCTCGAGGGTTGAGTCCGGCCTGCTTCCCGCCTGGGGCCTGATTCCCTATACAGCTCGCTATGGCATGATGTCCGTGATCGGCGCAATCTTCCTCGCCGCGATTTTTGCCAAGGTCATTTCCACGGGCAACAATTATCTTTTTTCGCCTGCCACGAGTGTCGTTCATGATGTTCTGCAGCGGTTTCTCATGAAGAATGCCGGCGACCGCTCCCTGGTGCGGCTGTCGCGCATTGTCGTTGTAGTGCTGGGATTGCTCGCGCTGGCGCAAAGCTTCCAGCCGTCCATCCTGCGCACGGCGGTTTACGCATACGATGTGTACGGCGCCGGCATCACTCCCGTGGTGGTGGCGGCGTTCTTCTGGAAGCGCACGACGACGGCCGGCGGCCTGAGTTCCATCGCGGCGGGCACGGTGGTGGCCGTGATATGGAAAGTGCTTCATCTTGATCCCGTCGTTCCCATGATTTTTCCGGCGCTGGCCGCGTCGCTTGCGGGTCTTGTCGGCGTGAGCCTGCTCACGGCTCCGCCCCGACCGGAACAGTGGCAGCCGTTCTTTCGGAAGGCGGGAGATGGCCGGGGATAAGGTCTGCGGACCGTCATCCAGGGCCTGATGTTTGTCATCCTGAACGGAGCGAAGGACCTCTGCGTTTCACTCGAGTGGAAAACCGCCACGAGGCTGCATCGAGTTTGTATAAGGGTCCCGGCGTATGCACAGACTTCTAAATTGCAGAGTCCCTTACAGGACCTGAATTTGCTGCGCAGGTCCTTCGTCGCCTGCGGCTTTTCATGATGAGATGTTTGGGATGTCCTCGGGCCAATCGGCGGCCCCTCAGGCCTGACAGGGCTGGAGTGTTTTTGATGGGACCAGGGGAGGAAGTGCATGAATCTCGATGCCATTCAATCGGAGCTTCGCAAGGCCAATCTCGACGGCTGGCTGTTTTATGACCATCACCACCGCGACCCCATCGCTTATCGGGTGCTGAAGATTACAAACGTAATGTGCACCCGGCGGTGGTATTACATGGTCCCTGCTTCGGGCGAACCTTCCAGGCTGGTCCATCGCATCGAGCGTTCGAACCTTGACGGGGTTCCCGGCGCTCTGCACGCTTACTCCTCCTGGGCCGAGCAGCGCGAAGGTCTGCGGCGAATGCTAGCAGGCAAGCGGCGCGTTGCCATGCAGTATTCGCCCATGAATGACATTCCCTATGTGGGCCTGGTCGATGCAGGGACGGTAGAGTTGATACGGAGCTTCGGCGTGGAAGTTGTTTCTTCCGCCGACCTGGTGCAGTTGTTCGAAGCCCGCTGGAGCGACGAAGCACTTGCGTCGCATCTGGAAGCGGGGAAGGCGGTCCATGCGGCCATTCGCGCGGCTTTCGCGACGATTGCGCACGCCGTGCGCACAGGCAAGGGAATCAACGAATTCGATGTGCAGCAGGAAATGCTGCGCATCTTTGCTGAACATGGCGTGGTCGCTGACGAGCCGCCCGTTGTGGCCGTCAACGCCAATTCTGCGAACCCGCATTACGGCCCCACACCGGAAACGGCGCTGCCTGTACGCGAAAATGATTTTGTCCTGCTCGATGTGTGGGCAAAGCAGGCGAAGCCGGGGGCGGTCTATTATGACGTCACATGGACGGGCTTCGTGGGCGGGGAAGTTCCCGACCGGTACGTGAAAATCTTCAACATTGTTCGCGAAGCGCGCGACGCCGCCATCAGCCTCGTGAAGACCTCCATGCAAAAGGGAAACCCGCTTTACGGATATCAGGTGGATGACGCTGCGCGCGCCGTCATCCAGCGGCACGGCTACGGCGATTACTTCGTCCACCGCACCGGACATTCAATCGGCGAGGACGTTCACGGCAACGGCGCCAACATGGACAACTTCGAAACGCACGATTCACGCCGCATCATCCCGTATACCTGCTTCTCCATCGAGCCCGGAATCTACCTCGAAGATTTCGGCGTGCGCAGCGAAGTAAATGTTTATGTCGAAGAGCACGACGCCCGCGTTACCGGCGATATCCAGCAGCAGATTGTGCCGATCCTGGCCGGTGGCATATGAATCCGGCACATGATGCCGAGAATGTCTCATGGGAGTCTCTCAATCCAAGGGGCCCTTTGAAATCATTTGCTTAAAAAGGTGCTTACAGCGCCCACGGGGGGGTAACATACGGCCCAAGATTCCTCAATGGAAGGAAGGAGGCACTCCGATGAAATCCATCCACGCGTCAATTGTGCCGTTCATCTCAGGAGTGGTTGTAGTGGCGATGGCTGCTCCCTGGGCGCGTGCGCAGTGTGGGACGGGCGGGACGTGTACCGGTTCGACGTCACCGACGGTTTATCAAATCTCCTGTGGCCCTTATGCTCCTGCGATGATTAACATTCCAAATGCACCGCCGCCAAATTGGGTGGTCCCGTATTGGTGGCAGAACATTTGTGTTCCAGGCTGCTGTGGTGGTCAGATGAGCAGCTACGAGCTTGAGGGCGCCTGGGATTGCGCCGTTCTAACCTTGAGAAAACAGCAGGACCCGGGCGGAAAACCTCCCCGCGATGCCGCTGAGATGGTTTACCTTGTACGGGAGTGTGACGGCGGGTATTCTACAGTGGTATTCAATTTGCCAAGCTAACCAATGGGGGCCGTAGCAATGCCTCACGAATCGCATGGCAGACCACTTGGTTTCCTGGGGATAGGTCTGGCGCTTGCGGCGCTTAGCCTGGCAGCAAGTTTGGGAACGCAAGATCAGGGGAGTCAGAAGAGCCAGCTACCAAACCCTGCAGTAACCACTCTCTATCCTTCAGGCGTTGTCGAACTTTCCGCTCCGCCTCCGGTGGCGGTGGCTGCTGGGGTAGAATGCGACGTTAACGGAAATATCTACCTTCAGTACTCGTCGTCTGTTCGGTTCCTTTATGAAAGTGTGCGCGAGCAAAGGCCGGCGAACTTACCGCTCAGAAAGCTGTCACCCGACTCCAAGGAGACAGTTGTGTTCTCGGTTGGGCCGTTTCAGGGATATCAATGGTTCAGCACCACAGCGTTTTACGTGACACCCAACGGCGACGTTTATAACCTGGCACAAGCCTGCCGAAGCCAGGGAAACCCTCGAGATAATGCTTGCGCCTGGATAGTGACGAAGTATAAGAAAGACGGATCGCCGGACGATGTAATTAAGCTCCGTCTTCCCGAGGGCGTGTCCCTGGCGACGGCCAGATTTGCCGCCTTTGGAGACGGCAGACTTCTCCTGTCGGGGTACACGCTGCACGAGGACGGAAGCGAGGAGCCTTTCACCGGCATTTTTGACCGCAGCGGGGTTCTTTTGGCGAATCTAACGCTGCCCGGGGAAGTTGGTCCCGCTCCGGCCCCGCCTCACCCAAAAGAGAAATCCGCCGAAGGGTCTTCGCCAACAGCATCAGACAACAAGGAAAAACAGCCAGGGATCCTTCTGGCAGAAGCGGTCGGAGGCAGTCAGATCGTTGGGGCGCCGGACGGAACCCTTTACCTGTTGCGAGGTGGCTCGCCTGAAAGGCTCTACGTGATTTCTTCCGACGGAGCCATTCTGCGGGAACAAAAAATACTGCCGCCCAGACCCGGTGTGTTGCCGTTCTCCGTAAGCGTGACCGCGCAAGACCAGCTTTTCATCATTTACAGCCATGTTCCGACAGCGAAGGACCCCAGCGGGGCCCTCGTTCTCGCGCTGATGGACCCTCAATCGGGGAAAGCAGTCTCGGTCTATGATGCTCCGCCAAAAGCCGGTGCCCCCGCTTGCATGGCGAGAGATGGGGAGATCTTGTTTACGCGCGAAAGCAAATCCGGCGCCCTTGAAATCGTCAGATATACTCCGGAGTAGCAGACGCCGCCGGAAATCAGGGTGTCTTCCCGGGGCGTATGTTCGGCGCGCACAGCGAAGCGCGCGTTTATGTCGAAGAGCACGACGCCCGCGTTACCGGCGATATCCAGCAGCAGATTGTGCCGACCCTGGCTTTTGCGGGCTGATGCGGAATTTCCAGTTCCGTGTGCGGGACGCCGCGAAGGCATCTGCGCCGCTGCACCTTTCTCATGAAAATCCCTGTCTGAACGAAGCTAATGCGGCCACCCGTGGCGCGGGGGCAATCTGGGAATTGCCCCCACGTTTTTGAGGTGGCTTATCGCGCGGAAGATCGCTCAGGACGCGAGCTTGATCTGGATCACGTGGAGCGTGCTGGTTTGTGGATCAAGGGTTGCGACCACCTGCACGTTCTTCTGATCGTATTTCTCGGCTTCCTTCTGATTGTCCAGAAAGTAGCCTTTGCCGGCCTGAGGATCCGTCAGCAGGGCATACTGACCGTTTTTCGTCTTGATGATTTTCCCGACGTAAGTCTTGGCCTGCTGGTTCTGTTGCTGCTGCCCGCTTGCGGGTGGTTGCTGCTGTGAGTTCTGGTCCTGGTTCTGTGCGCTGAGTGGCTGCGATATCGCGATCATTCCTGCCGCCAGCACAAGCGTGAAAAGCCAGGACCGGATTCTTCTTCCTTTCATGTCATGCCCCTTTCTGAGAGTGGATTTCCCCCGCCTCCGGCAGTGGCACTGCAGCGACACGATTACCCCCGCAGCAGATTGCCGACGTTTCGCGCCACAGACTTCTGCCACTACCCGCATCCTTTGGACCGGCAATGGCCTTGCCACAACGCATTCGGAATCGATTTGTTGGGAGCAGAAGGGTTAGCCGCTCCTGTTACGCATGCGCTTGTAATTTCTTCCTCCTCCCTGTCGATTATTCGCAGTGAAAATTGAGAGTAGCGATTCCGCGAAACACGAATTGAAGGTTTGCCAAGTAACCATTTCGGGAAATTTCTCCGCCGTCGATTGCTGTTCTGCGAGAAAGTTCAGCGGTTTTTGAACCTGTCCAGGCATTTCGTTGCCCGATAGCGATCCGGTATTTAAGGAGGTCTAGATATCCACGGACGTTCCGGGCGCAGCAGAGCCGGCCGCTGCTGTTTAGGCGGCAGTGGATGCTCACGGCCGGGGCGGGTCGCCCGGCCGCACCTGGGCGCAGAAAAGACTTGACACGGGCTACGCTACTATGCTAGTCTTTTCAAGTGTATTCGGGCCGGCGGCAGGGGCGGGCCTGTCATCGTGCGGCGTTCGATGCTTTCGATGGACCGGACAGGGGCGGGGCCAACGGGCGGCGCCGGGGAGGATTCCCGGCACGGGGCTCTCAAACCCTTACACGGCTAGCCGTCCTGAAGGCTCCCGGCAAGGGAGCGAATGGGACAGAAAAGGTTAATTTTGCAAAAACGAACCGGAGAAGTGATTGAAAATAAAGGATCGGCCCTTCAAAATGGGACAAAACGAACCGGAGAACGAAGCGGAGAACTTGTTGAAAATAAATGCCTGCAGAAAAAACGAACCTGAACAAACCCGAAATAGAAGTTCGATATCCTGTTGAAAATAAAGGACCGCTCATTTCGCTTTCGGGGCGGTCGGGAAGCGCAAAATACACACACACCTAGCCAGCCTGCAAGGTTCCGGGACCCTCTGCCAGGCCGTGAGGACAATGCCGGTTGTCCTGCCATTAGGAGAAGCAGGCTGAACCGCACGCCGGGCGGCGGATTGCCAGTCATCCGACGTCCGGCGCGACGGCTTCGCAGATCGCCTTGGAGCGCGACCCAGCCCCGGCTGTTCTCAAGCGCTGGTAAGTTTGCGACCCGCAGCGTCCCACACGGCGATGGCATTTTTGAAATACGAATAGTTGGCCATGTGGCAGGCGATGGCGGCGTTGTTGCCGAACTCAGCATCCTCGATGGAAGGCTGCCGTGTCTTGACGGACTGGAAGAAGTTCCAAAGATGCTCGCGAGTGGAATCGTAACCCGGCGGTGCATAGTACCCGGTGGCCTCGAAAGGCTGGGCCGTCCCCGGCGCCGGATCGTGTTCCTCGTGCCATTTTTTCGCGTAGGCGCTTGCCATTTCCGCGGGCCATGCGGGCGTGCACGGGCTGTGGTTCTTCCCGTCCTGCGGCCAGATGGTGAAGCCGCTGGGGTTCTCGATCCCATGAACTTCCATAATCCCGCGCGTTCCCATGAAGCGATAGATTTCATCTTCGTCGGTGTTGAGCGTCACGCGGAGTGTAGCGCGGAACTTGGGATACTCATAGACCGTGGTCATCACGTCGGGAACGTCGCGGCCGTCATTCCAGCGGAACAGTCCGCCCATGGTAGCGGCCCGCTTCGGCGGCGCGGTGACGTCCATGGCGTAATGGATGCCGGTGAGCGAATGGATGAACAGGTCGCCCGAAATACCTTCGCCGTAGTCCTGCCAGCAGCGCCAGCGCGTGAAGCGCTCTTTGGAAAACGGGATCCGGGGTGCCGGGCCGAGCCACGTTTCCCAATCAACGGTTTCCGGCGAAAGGTTGGGCGGGATCGTGTAGTCCCACGCGCCGCAGGCGCTGTTGCGGCCGAGCGACGATTCCACCAGGCAGACGTCGCCAATGACGCCCTGCCGCAGCAGTTCGCGGGCCTTCTGATAGATCACCGAACTCGGTTCCTGGCTGCCCACCTGCACGATGCGGTTGTGGGCCTTTGCCGCTTCGATCATGGGGAAACCCTGCTGTAATTCGTGTGTCATGGGCTTTTCCACATAGACGTCCTTGCCGGCCTGGCAGCATTCCAGGACAATGCGCTCGTGCCAGTGGTCAGGCAGGGGAGCGATGATGCAATCGATCTCCTTGTTGTCGAGCAGGTCCTGATAGCGCTTCGTGATCTGGATGGGCTTGCCCACAATCTGTTTGGCCAGTTCCTGGCGGCTGGTGTAAATCTCGCAGGCCGCAACGCACTCAACGCCGGGCAGCGAGATGGCGGTCCTCAGCAGTCCGGCGCCGCGCATGCCGACGCCGACAATGCCGAAGCGTACTGTATCACTGGGCGGCGTCGGGCGCGCGGGAATTCCTGCGGGCGCCGAAGCCTCAAGACGAATGGCGTTGGCCGCCAGCATGCCTCCTGTGACGCCGGCGGCTCGCCCCATAAAACTGCGACGAGAGATGCGGTTCCTTTCCATGTTGAAATTACCTCCGCAATAGAAACGGAATGGATGATTCGCCCGATATTATCAGGCGACGAACGAGTCTATCGCCGTCACGCGTTCGGCGCAATCGGTTCTTCAAAAATCCCCGGCTGCGGAAGATATCGGGGCTTGCTTCTTCGCAAAGATCATCACCCACTGCCCGCGCCTTCGAAACACCGCCACGGGGCGCAGCTCAAACTTGAAAGCCACAAAGCCGGGCACGATGGGGGGCGAGTAGGCGTTTACCCGCGCGAGGAAGCGATAGCGCCGCAGCCAGTTTTCCGGAGGGTCCCAACTGCGCGAGTAAAGGTAAACGAGGTCAAACGAGCCATCGGAAATGTTTCTGAAATCCGGCGGGGAGAAGCTCGAAATAACGACGACGCGCATCGGCTTTTTTACGTATCCGAGTTCGGGATGAGACAGTTCATCCGTAGCGGGCCACGCCGTGAGGATGCGGGGGTCGCCTTCCTGAGCGGAAAGCCACTGCGCGGCGTCCTGATGCAGACGGATGAAATCCGCGTAGGCAAGGTTGTTCTCGTAAGGGAAAGGATAAGGCGGATTGATGAACCACGACCCTACAAACCCGGCCGAGACGAGGACCAGGCCCACGCGCATCGCGGCAAGGGGCAGCCGGTCCACAAGCATCGTGAGTGCCAGATAGAAGCATGGAAACATGGGCAGGAGGTAGCGTTCGAGGACAGCGCCGCCCACAACGCTCAACAAGGCAATGTAAGCGGCGGAGAGCAGCGCAGTGAGCAGAAAGAACTCCCGTTCGGTCTGCGCTCGAGGCGAGTCTTCGACTTGCCCGTCCCTTTCATGAGCGTCGGTTTGCGCCTTCTTCATCCTGCGGCGGCCAATGAGGGCAATCAGAACCAGCAGCCAGTTGAATCCGGCAATGAACACCTGATACATCCGGCGCAGCAGACCCAGCGCGATTTTGCCGGGCTTGAGCGTGGAATAGAGATTGTATTCAAGATATTGCGGGTTGCCCGTCCAGTAGCCGGTGGCGTGGTGATAGTAAACCGCCCAGGCGCTCAGGACTGCAACCGGAGCGGCCAGCGAGAGCCAATCGGTCCTGGACAGGTCCCTCTTGCTGCGCCAGAGAAAAATCAGCGCCACTGGAACGATGACGATGGCGGTCTCTTTGGTCAGGACGGCCAGCGACGCGGCTGCGGCAAACCCGCCCATGCGGCGCTGAAGCAAGGCCCAGACGGCGATGGTAGTGGTCAATGCCGCTGGAAGGTCCAGAAACGCCAGCGAGCTTTGAGCGAAGTAGAGGGGGGAAAGCGCCAGCAGCGCGCATGCCCACACAGCGGTTTCACGGCGCGCGACGGTGCAGCCAAGCCCGTAGAGGGCAACGAGTGTTCCGGCAGCAAACGCAATCATCACAAGGCGCGTGACGAGCGGGGCGTATCCCGCAATCCGCCACGCTGCGGCGAGACAGATCATCACAAGTGGAGTGTGGCCGGACGGGACCGTGCTCTGCGGAATGAGGAGACCATGATGCAAAAAGTCGAGCGCCGCTGGGATGTAATAGCCCGCTTCGTCCCAGTAATATGGAAGGCTGAGCAGAGGATAATGCGCGAGCGCAAGGACGCCAAAAGCGCCAATGAAATAAAATCCAAAGTGCAGTTTGGAACTCGCCGGGGTCTTTTCCATGTGAAGAGGCATGTTACAACGAACGGCGGGCGTGGTGCTCTGAAATCAATTCACCATCGAGCCGTTTCCGGGCATTGTCACCGTGAGCCATCGCGGATTACGATGAACAGCTTGACGCCCCGCCGCAGCGCCGACCTGCGATCGCCGACTTTCGGCAACTGTGGCTGTGCCGGTGGTCTGGAACTGCCGACGCGTAATTTTGCAGGAGTAACCGCTTGCCGGCACGACGGGGATGTGCTCGGAGCCTGGCGATTGTTGATGGCGATGGCCAGGATTGGAGGCTTGGAATGATTCGGATTTACACGCGCAGTTGGTGCGAAGATTCCGTCGAAGCGAAGAAATTTCTGGAAGAGCATCGCTTGCTTTTCGAGGAAATCGACATCGAAAAGGACCCCAAAGCGCGCGAGTTCGTCATGAGCGTCAATGAAGGCAAGCAGCGGACCCCCACCTTCGAGGTTGACGGCCGCACATTCCATTGCTCGCCTTTTGATGCGGAAAGACTCAGGCGCGAGCTCGACCTGAAAGATTGATCAGCGCAGAGTGGAAAATTCAGAATGCAAATGCTGAAGGGAGAGAGATGAAATATCGCAAATTCGGAAGAACGGGTTGGATGGTCAGCGAAATTGGATATGGCATGTGGGGCATGGCGGGCTGGACGGGCTCCGATGATGAAGAATCGCTCCGCTCGCTCCAGCGTGCCGTGGACCTGGGCTGCAACTTTTTTGATACGGCCTGGGCTTACGGCGACGGCCACAGCGAAGAATTGCTGGGCAAGCTTGTCCGCGCGAACCCGGACAAAAGGCTCTACACAGCCACGAAGGTCCCGCCCAAAAATCTTCAGTGGCCAAGCCGCCGGGAATACACGCTGGATGATTGCTTTCCGCCCGACCACATCGAAAAGTATGTCCACAGCAGCCTGAAAAACGCCGGGCTTGACAGTTTCGATCTGATGCAGTTGCACACATGGGAGGATTCCTGGGTGGACGACGATCGCTGGTACAGGAAGCTCGATGATCTCCGCCGCCAGGGACTGATCAAAGCCATCGGAATCAGCATCAACCGCTGGGAGCCGTGGAACGGCGTGCGCGCCGTGAGGAGCGGCCTCGTGGATGCCGTGCAGGTCATTTACAACATCTTCGATCAAAACCCCGAAGACGAACTTTTTCCGGCCTGCCGCGAAATGAATGTCGGCGTGATTGCCCGCGTCCCATTCGACGAAGGGACGCTGACCGGCAACCTGACCCTTGAGAGCAAATGGCCTGAGGGCGACTGGCGCAACACGTACTTTGTTCCCGAAAATCTGAAGAGCAGCGTCGAACACGCCAATGCCCTGAAACCGCTTGTGCCCCCGGGAATGACGATGGCAGAAATGGCGCTGCGGTTTATTCTCGGCAACTCGGACGTCAGCACGATTATTCCGGGGATGCGGAAACTCCGTCATGTCGAGGCCAATATCGCTGCAAGCGATGCCGGGCCGCTGCCACGTGAACTTCAGGCGGAACTGAAGAAGCACCGCTGGGTCCGGCAGGTGACCGAGTGGTCGCAGTGAGGGGCATCTCAGAATGGAAATTGAGCTTCAAAGAGAACATAATGAAGCCGAAGGAGGCTGTGTATGAACGTTTTGAAGATCCGGAGTTGGGGCATGGCAGTTGCAGTGGTTTGCCTCATTGCTCCTTTGCTGCACGCGGACAGCATCAAGTTTAAGAACGGAAGTACGGTGCAGGGGAAGTATCTGGGTGGGACTGACTCGCAGGTGACTTTCTATACCAACAACCAGCTTGTGCACTATGCGATCGCGGACATCCAAAGCATTACTTTTGGCGATCAGACTTCCACTTCGTCGGCCGCCGCGCCTGCGCCTGCCCCTGTTGTCAAGTCGTCCCGGATGGCTGCTTCCCAACCCGCAGCGTCTGTCAGTAATTCTTCAACGGCGGACGTCCTCGTGCCTGCCGGCACACACATCACAGTGCGGATGATCGACGGCATCGATTCCAACACGAACAAGGTCGGCGACAGCTTTCAGGCCAGCCTGGAAGAGCCTCTGATTGTGGATTCGACGCAGGTCGCTCCCAAAGGAGCCACAGTGTACGGAAAGCTCGAGCAGGTCAAATCTGCCGGCCGTATTCAAGGCCAGTCTGAGCTTCGGCTGGTCCTGACAGGGATTGTACTGAACGGGGCAACATACAACATCGTCACCGGCGACTACAGCGTTCAGGGCGGGTCGCGCGGCAAGCAGACAGCCGAACGGGCGGGTATCGGAGCAGGGCTCGGCGCAATTATCGGAGCAATCGCGGGTGGCGGCAAAGGTGCGGCAATTGGAGCAGGAGTGGGCGCGGGCGCAGGCACCGCCGTCCAGGTGATGACCCACGGCCAGCAGGTCCATGTGCCCAGCGAGACCGTGCTGGACTTTACGCTCGAGCAGCCCGTGCGCCTCCCGATTGCAAACAGTTAGATATTGGCGTCCCCGTGTTGCGGCGGGCCTTCCCGGGCCGGCGCGAGCTGCTCCCGAACGAAGGCCCGCAGCTTCCCGCGGAGGACGTCCCTCGCTCGCCGGAAGGCATCCAGCCGCCCTGCCTCATCGCCTTCGAAGGCAGCGGGATCGGGAATGCTCCAATGAATGCGGCGCGTTCTCGCCGGGAAGACGGGGCAGCTTTCCCTCGCGCTGTCACAAACCGTGATGACGAAATCGAACTCCTGCCCGATGAATTCGTCCACCGCCTTTGAACGGTGGCCGGAGATGTCGATCCCAATTTCGCGCATCACGGCGACCGCTTCGGGCCGCACGCGCGAAGGATGGGTGCCCGCGCTCGACACCTGACAAAATGGCCCGACTTCGTGGCGCAACAGGCCTTCAGCTATCTGGCTGCGTGCGGAGTTCGCAGTGCAGAGGATCAGAACACGCATGATTAACCTCGATGATAAAGTGCGCCTAGGACCACGGCTTGCGGGCGCGGACAAAAGCGCTCATGAAATTGCCGTCAATTTTCGCGGCGATCGAATCCAGATCGAGGCCCTGTCCGTCAAGGAATTGCCGGGCGTCTTCAGCGTGATAGACGCGCGTTGGCTCAATCGAGATCTCTTCAAAGCCTGCGGCGGCGAGCAGATCGCGATATTCAGTTTCATGCAGCGCGCCTGCGATGCAGCCCGCCCAGAGTTCCACATTGCGGCGGATGTCCGGCGGAACTTCACCCCTGACGACAATGTCGGAAACGGCAACCCGTCCGCCGGGCTTCAGAACTCGAAATACTTCTTTCAGGACGCGGGCCTTGTCCGCTGAGAGATTGATGACGCAATTCGATATGACAACATCGACAGAGTTGTCAGGCAGCGGAATGTTCTCAATTTCGCCTTTCAGGAATTCCGCGTTGGTGACACCGGCCCGTGCCTGGTTTTGCCGCGCGAGCGCGAGCATTTCGTCTGTCATGTCGAGGCCATACGCTTTGCCGTTCGGCCCAACCCGCCGCGCCGAAAGCAGTACGTCAATGCCTCCGCCCGATCCAAGGTCCAGTACAACCTCGCCCGGATTCAGTTGCGCCAGCGCGGTTGGGTTGCCACAGCCAAGCGAGGCGAGCACGGCTTCCTGCGGCACTTCGCGGGTCTCGCTGGGATTATACAGATTGATTGTGATGGGGTCTGCATTGCCAGGTCCGCAACAGGATTTCTGTCCCGTGAGGGCCTGCTTCGCAGCTTGCCCGTATTTTTCCCGGACTGCTTTTTTCAGGTCGTGCGTGCTCATGGCTTTTTCCCGTTTCGTGATTTGGGTTGCCGCCGGCCAATCGTGGCCAGACACTTGGGCTCGGCAGCCCGACTCCGCGTGCAGCATTCGGCGTAAAGGAACGCAAGCAATTCCTGTAAGGCGTCAATATTCGCTGTGTACCACAGGAAGGTGCGCTCGCGCCGGACGCGAACGAGGCCTTCGTGCTTCAGCTTGTCAAGGTGGTGCGAAAGAGTGGAAGGGGGAATGCCGAGTCCGTTCTGGATGTCGCCTGCAACCATCCCCTGCGGGTGCGCCGTCAGGAGAAGTTGCATGATGCGGAGGCGGGGCTCTGCGCCCATCGCGGCAAACATGTCCGCGTAGCGACTGGCCCGGTCGGAAGCGAGTTGACGCCCCATACTTCCATAATTGTAGAACTACAGAATGATGTCAAGCAAAAGGTGCCCGAGGACTTGTGCTAATATCGACACCCAAGGACCTGGAAGACGCCGAGTGAAATCCCTGCGGACCGGGATCACAGGACTAATGACGACGAAGATCCAATACAGCCTGACGGCGGAAGATTACCGTGAGTACCAAAAGGCATACCTCGCCTCGATGGCGGAATTCTGGGGCCGGAACCACTTCAGAATCTCCGTTGGCTTTGGCAGCATTGTCTTTATAGCAGGACTCAACTGGGTCTTTAATGTGCACCGTGAGAAATATCCTGGCCTCGTGGCGATTGCTGGGGGTCTGTATCTGATATTCGTTGGAATTTGGGGCCGAGTGTCCTTCCGCCGCCGGTTCCGAAAGAACGAGCCGTTGTACCAGGGTCTCGAAGGAGAATTCAGCAATGAAGGACTCACTATTCGAGCTTCCAGAGAAGAAACCCGGGCGAAGTGGGAACATTACACGGGCTTTCTCGAAACACCGAACCTTTTGCTGCTCCAAACTCCCGACGGCTCCTGCGTGGTTATACCGAAGCGTGCGTTTGCGCCTGCGGAGCTTGACTCTGTCCTTCAGCTTGTCCGCAGCAAAGTTGGACCGTCAGGGCGCTAGCGTCTGGCGTTCGTAAGACCGTCATTGCGGCAATGGGAGTGGTCACGTTTCATGTGGCCCTGATCGGTTCTGGCGGGTCTCATGGCCAGGGAAGCGTTGGCCTTTGCCAACTTCTTGCTGTTCCTCGATATACCTCTGGAAGCGCTTCCGCCAACCGGAGGGCAGTGCTGCAGACCGGAGAGCCCGTTCCAGCAGGCGAATATCCTGATGGTCGCGTTCAAGATGAAGACGCACGACCGTCGCTACACTGATGCCGTTGGGGTCCCGGCTGATCCTTTCTATAGCATCACCCTGGCCGAGTTCGCCTTCCTCGACGACTGCCAGATAGAACCCGGTGCGGCGGCTTGCAAGGAAGCGGTCCGGCATGTCGCCGCGGCCGAACCTGATTCCGAGTTTGTAACAGGGCAGACGCGGTTGCGTGATCATCAAGACGGCCGTTCCTATTCGAAAGTGGTCGCCGATAAGGGCTTCATCTTCAAGCAAGCCCGCGATGGTCAGGTTTTCTCCGAACTCTCCCCATGGTAATTCCATGCCGGGAAGCTCGCGTTGCCAGTAGGCGTAGTGCTCCGAGGGGTAGGCATAAACCGCCTTGTTTGGTCCTCCGTGAACGGAAAGATCAGCCTGGGCATCGCCGGCAAGATTGAGCTTGGCGACTTTCACGCGACCATCCACCGGAGCTTTGTAGATGCCGGTGCTGACAGGTCTGCCGTCTAAAACGATCTTGCGTGGGAGGCCGACATTAACGGATAGAACCTTCATAGCATGAACCATTGGATGCGCCGCTTCTGTACACGATGCAAACCGGGCCGTGGTTGCGGGCTCCCTGGAGCCTCCGCGCCCGGAAGTTTTCCCGATTTACTCGTACGATTATAATGATTCAGCGCGAAAGTGGCGGAATTGGCAGACGCGCCAGACTTAGGATCTGGTCCCGCAAGGGGTGGGGGTTCGAGTCCCCCCTTTCGCACCAACCTTTCTTTTCAATGGCTTTGCGCCGAAAACGTTGCTGTGGCTGACAGGGCAGCGGGACCGTGGGTTGCGCGGGGGTTGCGTCGGGTTGCGGTGTTGTAAGCTCGTCGAGCTTGTCGATGAAGTGAACATTTCTACGGGGGATTAGGTGGACGTATTTGTCGGCAGTGATTTGTATCGAAGTGTGCCCCATTTGGTCGCGCACGTACGGCAGTGGCGCTCCGGCTTCGATTAACAGACTCCCGAATGTATGCCTCAAGTCATGAAAGCGGAATCGGCGAAGGCCGGCCTTAGCAATGATGGAGTGCAAGAATCTCTCTTGAAGCCTTCGGGCCGAAAGAGGATTTCCGTCTTTCCCGGGAAAAACAAGGTCGTCAGCAATCGAGCTTCGGCCGTGCTGTCGGGCCTCAATAAGGCGGTGGTTAAATAAGTCCATTAGCACATCTCGCAGCGCTCGGGACATGTCAACTCTTCGTGGTTTTCCCCCTTTCGGGGTACTGAAACGACCTCGGTACCACCGGCGCTCGACCAAAATGAATCGGTCAGGGTCGTTATCGGTTTGGCCGAAATGGAAGTCGCGCCATCTCAAGCCGAGGATTTCGCCCTTAGCCTACTTCGTCTACATAGATGTCAGCACGTCAGTGGTCACTTCAAAACCGTCCACCGATGGCCGGTATGGTGTGACCACAGAGGGCAAGGTGGCGCGGCATCGGGCTCAGTCTCATGACTTCGGTTATCAGTAGGGCCCGGTGGGGATTACTCCCTGACTCTTGTTCCTTAGGAGAGCCTGCCTCCGCGATGGGGGCCGATAGAATCTTCACCCACCGCTTCTTCATAACGCCCTATCTTGCCCGCCATCATAAACCGGGCAGGAGCGCTTTCAACATGTAAGCCTTTGCAATTTTCAGTCGACCCCATTATTTGTAGAACGCGCCTTGTGCGCAGTCTCGAAGGAGCGGGGTGTATGTTCGGGGTTCGCTTGATCATTCCGAGGGACAGTCCTATTATTTGCCGTGGGCGGTCCGGCCCGATATTCCGCCAGTGCGCTGGAGGGGTTTTCGATGAAGCAGTACAATCTCGCCAGGCTCATTTCTGAGACCGAGTCTTCGCTAATCAGTTATCTGGCGTCATCTCTGCCAATTGGAAACCATGCCAACCAAGAGCGGCTGGGGGAGTGGTTCTACTCACTGTGGGAGGAGCGAACGTTCAAGGGTCCGTTCATCGAGGCCGTTCCGCCCTACAAGCAAGTCGAGACCTTGGGCGTGTTGATTGAGGGAAATGAACTGGGAGGCGAACAGGATCGCGTGGTCGCGAGCCGACTGCGGCCCACACACACAGTGGCTGAGATAGACGGTCGGCTGGCAAAATTCGCAAGGGCACGGTGTGCACTCTGGCCTGGTGGTAGCAGTGAAGAGCAAAGCGAAAGGGAGGAAAATTCTCTCAAGAAACTCTGGAATCTTCGGCTGTATGTGCACCAGAAACAGGCAATCCAGCATTTGATTCGAAGCAGGAAAAATATTGTCGTTGCAACTGGGACTGGCAGCGGGAAGACCGAGTGTTTTCTGATCCCTCTCATCTATGATCTCCTCAGTGAGCCAGAAAGGACTCGCTCAAAGAGCGGAGTGCGGGCATTACTCTTGTATCCAATGAACGCGTTGGTAGAGGACCAAATGGCACGCCTCCGACGCCTCCTTTTCTGGATAAACCTTCAAGCCCATGACTGTCGCGATAGATCAGCGCTGCTAAGCCGCCAGATTACGTTCGGAAGGTACACGGGTGAGACGCCGCTCAACGCAAACGACACCAGCGAGCGGTCTGTTAGCCAGGAGGAAATCCACGAATTGGGTGAGGTGCTGTTCCGGGAAGACATGCAGCGCAATCCGCCGGATATTCTCGTAACCAACTTTACGATGCTCGAATATATGCTCCTTCGGAACGACGACCGGCGCATCTTTGCATCACCTGAGCTATTGAAGCTTCTCGTTTTAGACGAAATTCACACGTACCATGGCACGCAGGGAATGGAGGTGGCCACGTTACTTCGCCGGTTTCGTGACTATCTCGCACGCAAACAGGGCGGCGAACCGCACTATATTTCGGTCGGATTGAGCGCGACCCTGAGCACCGAAAAAAAGGCGACTCGCAAGATGGCGCGGTTCGCGTCGTTTCTGTTTGGGTCAGAGTTTGCCGAAGACGCGATCTTTACAGGCGAGTTTGAACCCGTTTGGAGCAACGAAACACATGGGCCGTTCGACGGGGTGAGAGCTGTGAAAGCGTTGACCCATCTGTCAGACGTCGCCCCGAGGTTCTGTAGCGCATTCGCGGTGGGCACAACTTCCACTGAAGAGGGAGACAATGATATTCCGTCTGACGAATGGGTAGCACTGGCATCAGCGCTCCAGTCGCCGATGCTGCAGGATGAATATCTCAAATCAAATCCTGAAAGAATTGAGCTTCTCGGAAAAATTCTGCGGGAGAGCCCGTTATTCGACCGATTAGCGCAAAAATTGGCATCCGCTCAGCCGAGCGTAATTTCTGCCGACGAGTTGGCTCATGCCGTCTTCGAAACCGGCGAAGGGGCGGAGAACTCCAAACCGGCCGCACAAGCCCTGGCCGTTCTTCTTCAGTTGGTTGCCGCAGCTCGCTACAACGGGAACGCGTTGTTAAGCCTTCGTATCCATCTATTGGTTAGAGAGCATCAACAGGGGCTTTTATGCATCAATCCTGCGCACAGACCGTTGGCGAAGTCGACGGACGGCTGGTGGTCTGAACTGTTCGTCGTCCACAGAGGGCGCTGTAAAACCTGTCAATCGTTGGCTTACCCTGTGTTCCTTTGTCGAAGGTGTGGTTTTGTACTGCTCGAAGGTTGGATTCGGGCTAGGACGAAGCGGATTCTGCCGGAAAAGGATGAACTTCTTGGTCCTCATCAGTTTCGCCGAATCCTCTTCAGGCCTTGCTCTGGTATTAGCGAAGCGGAGAGACAAGCCTTTGCCGATCAAAAAAAGATTACGCTATGCACCTTTTGCGGACTTAGATTCCCTCATGACGACAATAATGCGGAATACCGGCAACAAGCGATAGCCCGGCACCAGCAAGAATGCTCGCATGGCTCACTGATCGAGGCTCTTGAATGGTCAAATGGGGATAAGGATGTCAGGATCGAAGTATGTCCATATTGCGACCAGGATTGGCTTAAGGGCCAAGAGGTCATCACACCGCCGTCGATATCACTTTATTCGGCGTCCACAGTGCTCCTGGAAGAGCTAAAGCGCGCAATTGACGAACCGCTGCATGATTGCGTGAACAAAGTATTATGTTTCACGGACAGCCGACAGGAGGCCGCATTCATCGCGAGCCGACTCCAACGTACAAACGAAGATTTCACGTTTCGGCAGCTTTTATATCGAACCTTGAATGATGCCGGTGGGCCCTTGGGGACAAGGGAATTGATTTCGCAACTATTTGAGCAACTTGAAAGTGATAGCGCGCTGGCAAACCTCTTCTGCGAAAAGGAAGAAGTCTCAGACCCATCAGCAATCCGAAAGCGCGTCGCTACGTTACTGTTCCGCGAGACGTGCACCGAATACAGGACGCTTGAATCGCTCGGAGCCTGCTCCCTTATCTACCCTGAGTCGCTTTTCGTTGGAGGACGGCAGTTCTTAGCTACAGATCCTTTAGGAAGACGACTATCTGTCGCCGAGCAGGACGCTCTAGTACAGGCAATCATAAACTGGGGGTTTCGCTTCCGCCGTTGGGCAGTTTCTTCAGGGACCGGTGTTCGGATTGACTTTCTGGACCTCCAGCGCTACGGCTACCAGGAATGCAGTATTTGCAAGCAGGCTGCCGGGCAGGGCACATCAGGATTATGCCTGCGTCAGGCAAACCCCAGGAGCAGGCTCTTTAACTTTTATCGCAGAATCTGCCACCGCGAGGGCGCCTTCTTTCTTCCAGGGGACCTTGTCGACTTTAACCGACTGATGGGAAGTATCTGGGAGCAAGTGGTTACTGCGCCAGAGATGCTCTTCCGTAGCCGTCTGAACCAACCCTTGGACAGCCGGAAACCGTTCGTCATCATGGACGGCACCGAGCCAACAAATTTCAAGCTGCGGCTGAATTGGCTGTGCCTCCAATGGAAGCTCGAGACGGATGATTCCCCTCTTTATCGGTGCTCTGTGTGCGGCAGTCTCGGTCGCGTAAACGTGCGGAAGGTTTGCCCGGTTCGGGATTGCAATGGCACCTTGAAAGAGACCAGCCTCCGAGAACTTGCTTCGCAGAAGTTCTCTCCAGCCAGACACTACCTGCATCTGCTGAGAGATAAGCGGCCCAAGCCGTTACGAGTCGAAGAGCACACCGCCCAGATTGCTCCGCGGGCACGCCGGGAGATAGAGAAGGAGTTCCGCGAAGACTACGTTGGTTCGATTGACGTGATATCCGGCTCAACAACGTTCGAGTTAGGGATCGACCTCGGAAGTGTGAATGCGATTTTTCTTGCGAATATGCCGCCCGAGATCGCGAATTACAGGCAGCGAGCAGGGCGTGCCGGAAGACGTGCTGGAATGCTCCCGATTGTAATAACCTACGTGCGCGAGAGGCCTCACGACGCGTACTTCTGGAACCGGGCACTTGATTTCATTGCCGGTCCTTTGAGGATACCCAGGTTTTCTCCGCCCAGCCATGAAGTGCTCCTTAGACACGTCAACGCGGTCTTGTTTGCCAACCTTGTCGGGTCCTTCCCCAATCCTGGCGGGCTCGAAGGGCCTCCGGCAGGAGAATTCTTATCCTTTTGCCTTAGGCCCGACCGCAAGGAAGCAATACTCCGCGCGGCAACCGAGGTACAGTCACCAATCGGAGCAAGCATTCGCAGCGTGTTGGCCGCAAATTCGACGCTTAACCTAGCGCCAGAGCTCTGCGTCAAGAATTTCTATGAGAGGCTGGAACATGTCAACAAGACTTATATTCCGCTGCGGGAGGCAGACGGGGCAATACCTGTGCTCAGCGACTATGGAATCCTACCCAGCTACAACTACCCAATCTACGTCGACGAATTGCGGCTCTATGAGTGCCCGCGAACCGAATGGCCACGGCGTGATCTAAAGCTTCAGCGCGACAGAAGTATAGCACTCTCAGAATACTATCCCGGCCGCATCATCGTGGCTGGAAAGGTGGCGATTAAATCGATCGGTCTTTGGGAGGGCTTCGAATACCAACCCTTCCTGTACTGCAAGCGGTGCGGTCATATTGACACTCAGTGTAGTACGAACACCCCAACGGCGTGTCCGAATGGGTGCGGCGATCTCGTCCGACGGAGGGCGGTTAAGCCACTTGGTGGGTTCTTGGGCAAGTACGAACCTGGGCTTTTGCGTCAGGATCCCGAAATCTTTCTCGTCAAGGGTGGCGAGTACCTCTTTGATCCCCGCGGGAATCCGCCTCCGACTTTTCAAGAATTCGGCTCGGGCAAAGCGATTTACGCCGCTCGGCAGAGTTCGTTTCACATTCAGCAGTCGGGCGCCCGAATGCGGACGTTCACGCCTCGCCCTGATGCTGAGAAGCCGTTGACCCTCAGTCGCTGTCGCAAATCTGATGTCTCTGTGAGAGGGCGTCAGTACGAATGTTTAGTCCTCCCTGAAAAGGAAGGCGAAGGGCACGAGAGCCTCTATCTGATGCATGAATTTACCACCGATATTCTTCGTCTTCGCATTAAGAAGTCGTCGGGCATAGGTGAATTGTTGCTACGCTCCAAGCCGTTTCGCGAAGCGGCCGACACGAAGGATCCTGCCGAAAAGGAAAAGGCTGAGACAATTCTGCTTTGGACTTTAGCACAGGCACTGAGCACAGGTGGTGCACGCTACCTTCAAATCGATCCTCGCGAAATTGCCTTCACCTTTAAGTACGAACCTAACGATGCATTGCTGAACCGTGAAATCATTCTGTTCGATACAGCCGCCGGCGGGGCGGGTTATTGCGATCAGATGTTCGAAAATCTCAACAGAGTCTTTGAGGAGGCAGCTGAAGTCCTTAACTGCCCTGAGAACTGCGGTGACAGCTGCTACTCCTGCCTCCGGTCTTACGAAAACCAGGCCATTCACGCCCGACTCAACCGCTTATATTTGGACGAGGGGCTGTCGCGGTTCAACAAGGAAAACTGGCGAAAGATCAACTGATTGAGACGGGGCCCCTTGCAATGAGACCAAGGCAAACTTGCCGCTTCCCCATAGACATGTCATATGGCCGCCCAGCTGCTCATTTCAGGAATCCGATCGCCCATTGCACAATCTCTTTCCATGGAATCGTCACGCCGAGGCGAACAGCGATCAAGAGCAGGATGAGAACGATCAGCGTTTTCAAGAACTTCCCGTAGCCGGTCAGTATTATCTGTTGGGAATCTGGATGGGAGGCCAACCCGGCCCGTTCGAGAATCGTTATCGGCAATCTGATGAGGTAGGCCAGCCACGCGACGGGACTGCACAGGTCGCGCTTTGCCTGCCGGAGCCGCGCTTTATACATCCCAATGCCCATATCCAGTCGCGCTATCAGCGCCTCAAAAGCCTGGTGGTACAGGTGGCTATTCAGCATGACGAAATAGTCCAGTATGAGGTCGTATCGCTCTTTTACTTGTTCGACTTGCCCTGGATCGTCCTTAACAAAAACCCCCTCTGTTGCTATCCCGGCTTCCTGGAGGAAATAGGAGATGACCATTAGATTTTCCCGAATTTCACGTTCTATCCGCAGCGCGGTTTCGAAGGTGGCTTCTTTCAGATTCTCGCCGGGAAACAGCTCCGCAAGGGACGGCACAGTCTGCGATTCCCCAGGCCAGCGCAGGTGATGAATAATGAGATGCTTGAATCGGATAAGCCGTTCAAGCCTCGTCTTGGTTTTCCAGTATCCAGGTACGGGTGGTCGAAATAACGATCTCTTGGGGCCACTCGTAGTGGGCGCCGAACTCATGGCGCAATATTCTATCACCCGTCTGTGTAACCACAAGCGGGTTGCACCCAATCACGCAACCAGCCCCTGCGCGGTGACGTTAAGGCTCACTATTTCTTTTCGAGAGACTCTGCCCGCTTGAATTGCTGGGCGAACCGTTCTCTCAGATATCGGTCGCACTTGATCAATTCGCGCATCGGTGCCGACTGCGCTGCGGAATCAAAACCCGCAAGCTGTGCACGGAGCCAATTGACCGTTTCCTGAGCGTTCCGCCAGTCGCGCATCCGCTGACAGTAGCTCAGGCGCTCTTGCCGGATGTGTTCGGGAGTGCGCCATTCCTTGCTGCGGTTGGGCTTCGATTGGAAGGCCGCGCCATATTCCGGGCAGGCGGCGGGCGCGAATGCCTTCGTAATATCGGTTCAAGTAGGGACTGTAGCGTTTGGCGATCAGCGCGCATTGCACCAAGGTCGTCCGCCCCAGTTTGCTTCCTCTTTTGGTG